>OIZE01000297.1_pt1 | contig 43438 bp, 28 predicted proteins | sample 1588421 | NCBI WGS metagenome assembly OIZE01 (sample SAMN03283251) | human gut metagenome | biome: human-associated habitat; material: feces | host: Homo sapiens | place: USA | collected 2013 | reverse complement strand
CGTGTCTCAGTCCCAATGTGGCCGGTCACCCTCTCAGGTCGGCTACTGATCGTCGCCTTGGTAGGCCGTTGCCCTGCCAACTAGCTAATCAGACGCGGGTCCATCTCACACCACCGGAGTTTTTCACACTGTACCATGCGGTACTGTGCGCTTATGCGGTATTAGCAGCCGTTTCCAACTGTTATCCCCCTGTGTGAGGCAGGTTACCCACGCGTTACTCACCCGTCCGCCACTCAGTCACTAAAACTTCATTCCGAAGAAATCTGTAAAAGTGCTTCGTTCGACTTGCATGTGTTAAGCACGCCGCCAGCGTTCATCCTGAGCCAGGATCAAACTCTCATGTTAAAAGTTTTAATCCAGCCAGAATATCTGGCTTTTCTAAATCAGAAACAAGTTCCTACCGGAATCTTGATTCAGGTTTTACTGTTTTTAAGGTTTGCTTTATTAAAAGCTGTTCGTTCATCTTTCGATGACTTGAATTATTACTCGCGAACTAAATCTTTTTTTGTAACCCGGAAGAAATCTTTGATTTCTTCTGAGCGAACTTGTTCGCTTTAGAATCTTTCAAGGTTATTCACTGTTCAGTTATCAATGTTCTTTGTTGTTTTCAGCAACTCTGATATATTATCATAATCATCTGCACTTGTCAACAACTTTTTTATTTTGTTTTGCTTCGTTTTGAAGTGGTTTGTTATCACTTACTTGCGACAGCTCGTTAATAATAACAAACCACAATTCATTTGTCAACATCTTTTTTGACAAAAAATTACATTTCTTTTTTGTCTGTTTTTCAGATTGAAAAATCAGATCATACCTTCTTTAATCACATTATGATCGCGCAGTACTTTTTCAATGACAGTTCCTTTTACCACACGAAGCAATGGTTTCTTCAATGCGTTTAACGGTCCCGGCAATGAGATTTCAAGCGGAGACTTTCCGTCCATGAGTTTTACACTGCTGTCTAAGAGTTCGCGGATATCATAAACACTTCCCCAGACCTCAGGCACACCACGGTCTACACCAAGCAATCCATAAACAGCTTCCATTGCAGTTCTCACAGAATACTCTGTTGTGAATACGGTATCTCTCGGAGTCTCTGCAAACTGTCCCAGGAATGCGAAGTTCACGCAGCCGTCCGGGATAACATCCGGTCTGTCACCTTTGGTTCTCGGCATAAAGAATGCTGTGATATATGGCATCATGGTTGGAACACAGATGGCGCTGTGTTCAGCAAGCTCTCCGATTTTTTCTGTCGGAACGCCCAGATGATAAAGCCACTCTTCTGTGATCTCTTTTCCGGTACATTCTTTCATTGGTTTCTTAATATAATCGCCCGGTACATCGGTAAATAATCCATAAACCCATACGCAGACCTGATTTTTATCCTGCTCTTTGAACTGTCCCTGACGGTTGATCGTCCAGCTTAACAGCCAGCTGGAATCCTGGCAGCTGACGATACCGCCGGTTACAACATTTCCGGTGCGAGGGTCACGTTTGCAAATGTCTGTGATATAAGGAATGATCTTGTCATCCAGAGTTGTAACTGTTGCAGATTCCCAGTTTGTCTTGGAAATGTCGGAACAGAATTTTTCCGGATGTCCGAAGGATGGATCCTGACGGGCAATGTTTTTCCAAAGGTTCCATACACCGCTTGTACGGACTTCGGCATCCCCGTTTGGTGCATGGTTCTGATCTCCGTAAATGGTTCCCTCTGTACAGCTTCCGTTTGTGACAAATACGAGGTCGTTTTCTGTCAGGACGATACCTCTTTCCTGTCCGTTTACTTTACATTCAATTGCAGATGCAATCTTTTTGTCTCCTTCGAATTTGAATACAACATTTGTGACTTCTGTATTGAACTGGAAGTCCACACCGGCATCTTCGAGGTATCTCTGCATCGGAAGAATGAGGGATTCATACTGGTTATATTTGGTAAATTTCAATGCACTGAAATCAGGCAGTCCGGCAATATGGTGGATAAATCTCTGGAAATATAATTTCATTTCCAAAGCACTGTGCCAGTTTTCAAATGCAAACATTGTTCTCCAATAGAGCCAGAAAGTAGAATCAAATACTTCTTCGTCAAAAACATCTTCGATGGTTTTATCGTAGAGATCTTCGTCTTTTGTCATGAAGAGTTTCATGATTTCCATACAGCCCTTCTGACTGAGGTTGAATTTTCCGTCTGTATGTGCGTCTTTGCCACGATTTACAGTTGCACGGCAAAGCGAATAGTTCGGGTCATGTTTATTGAGCCAGTAATATTCATCAAGTACAGAAACACCAGGTGTCTCGATGGATGGAATGCTGCGGAAGAGATCCCACAGACATTCGAAATGATTTTCCATCTCACGTCCACCGCGCATTACATAACCTCGGGAAGTATCATAGATTCCATCACATGCACCACCGGCAATATCCATTGCTTCTAAAATGTGAATCTGGCATCCAGGCATCTGTGCATCACGGACAAGGAAACATGCCGCTGCCAGAGAGGCAAGTCCGCTTCCTACGATGTAAGCATTTTTCTGATCTACACCTTCCGGTTTCTCCGGATGTGCAAATGCTTCGTAGTTTCCGTTGGAATAATAGATGCCTTTGCTGTTGCGGTCATATTTTCCGCGTTCAGTGTTACGATAGTTATCTGGAACGGAAGAATCGGCAACAGTACTCTTCTTAAAAATAGAATTACCGGATTCTGAATTGCCAGATTCTTTTTTTGCCTTCTGTGCGAGATAAATTGCAGTTCCTGTTCCTGCTGCTACTGCAGAGATTACACCAAGTTTAGATTTTTTATTTGACATAATAAAACCACCTTTCTGAAAAAACGGATTCATGTCTCGTTTTGAGATCATCTCATCATAATTACTCTAAATAACGAGATATGAAGTACAGTTGTTATAGCTATAGTATGGACATTTTTGAAGATTTTCAATTTACAAAAAGAGGCAAGTGATAAAAAACTTATCATTTGCCCTTTTTTGTAAAGTGTTATAGTTGGGGGATTTTGTCCTCAACATTTATTCCAGTGATAATTATAGGAAATATTATATATGGAGATTATGAATTCTCTTTTTCTGAAAGTGCTGCAAAATTTTCAATTGAATGCGTAAGGCTTCCGTGGATGGTAATACTGATCTTATGTGCCAGATCGACATAATCGTCTTTCATTCCCTGTTTGATCCAGTCGAGCATAAGACCGACAAAGCTGTATTTATAAAAATCGGCAATAAAACGCCGGTCTTCTTCGGAAATACTGGTGCCGTCAGATTTTTCCTCTACAACATTCATCAGTAAATCGGAAGTTAGATGGAAAAGGAAACTTTCAATCTGATCCCGGTTGATGCAGCGGTAAGCATTTAATATAAATGGTTTATTTTCATACACAGCATCAAAAATCTGTACCAGTCCTTCAGACCAGGTGTCGTAAGTTTTTTTGCCGGCAAGAGCACGTGTTGCATCTTCCAGGCAGGACCATTCGACCAGATCATAAATATCTTTAAAGTGATAGTAGAAAGCCATACGGCTGATGCCGCAGTCTTCGGTTAAATCGCGGATGGTTATCTTATCGAGCGGTTTTTGAAGCATTATTTTTTTCAGAGATTCTTCCAATATTTGTTTTGTCTGGTTTATCATAGAGGGATTCTCCGTTTGTTACAAAATTAAGTGTGACTATAATTTATAGTATTGCATTTTCCCCGGCAGATAGCAAGTAGTACTATTAAAAAAATCTTTTCCCAAAATTCTTTGGTGATGTATTTTTTTATGGGAAAACAACGGAGATTCTGTTATAATCTTTAACATAATATAGCAAGAATTCTCCTTCCTCTGCAGGTGGGAGATGAATTGCACAAAAATAAAAAGAACACTTGTTCGATGATGGGTTTCGTGGTATAATAGAGTCAGTCGAAAACATAGATTATTAGAGAGAGGACTGATTTGCATAGAAAAAATAGATCATAATGCATATTCAGTGTATCTGATGTATTATCATCTGATCATGGTAGTAAAATATCGAAGGAAAGTCATTGATAATCCAATTTCAGAAAGAACAAAAGAGATATGGGAACATATTGCTCAACGGTATGGGGGTGTGCTGGAAGAATGGAATCATGACATTGATCATGTGCATGTAATGTTCCGTGCGCAGCCGAGAACGGAAGTTAGTAAATTTATCAATGCTTATAAAAGTGCCAGGAAACCCAGGGAGAGAAAAAGTATTGAACATAGCATATCGTTTCCGAATTTATCCGACAGAAGAACAGAAGATACTTCTTGGCAAAACATTTGGCTGTTGTCGCTTTTTGTATAATCAGATGCTTAATGATAAGATCCAGGAGTATGAAAAGACAAAGAAAATGTTAAAAAACACACCAGCCATGTATAAAAAGGAATATCCATTTTTGAAAGAAGTAGATTCGCTGGCGCTGGCAAATGTCCAGCTTCATCTGGAAAAGGCATATAAGAATTTTTTTCGGGATCCCAAGATTGGATTTCCGAAGTTCAAGTCAAAACATCATTCCAGAAACAGCTATACAACGAATGTGGTCAATGGAAATATCCTGGTGGAAAGTAAGCGAATCCGGCTTCCTAAATTAAAATGGATTGCCATGAAAAAACACAGGGAGCCAGCAAAAGGCCTTCGCCTGAAATCAGTGACAGTCAGTATGGAACCATCCGGCAAATACTTTGCAAGCTTGTTGTATGAAGGGGACAGTTGTGAAAACCAAGCAGCTGAACCAGATTACAGTACTGCAAAGATACTTGGAATTGATTACGCAATGCAGGGGATGGCAGTGTTTTCAGAAGAGGTTGAGACGGAAGAAGCAGGATTTTTTAGAAAAAACGAAAAAAGACTGGCGAGGGAGCAACGAAAGTTGTCAAGATGCGTACGAGGAAGTCATAATTATGAACTGCAGAAAAAGAAAGTTGCCAGATGTCATGAAAAGATACGAAATCAGAGAAGAGATTATCTGCACAAACTAAGCCGAAAGATTGCAGACGGTTATGATGCAGTCGCAGTGGAAGATATCGATATGAAAGCAATGGGTCAATGCCTGCATTTCGGAAAAAGCGTACATGATAATGGATATGGAATGTTCCGGGGAATGTTAGACTATAAACTGGCGTGGAGAGGAAAGAAAATGGTAAAGGTAGACCGTTTCTATCCTTCCAGTAAAAAATGCTGTAAATGTGGAAGGATAAAGAAAGAACTCAAATTATCCGAAAGAGTCTATCACTGTGCGTGTGGAAATGAGATGGACAGAGATCGTAATGCAGCAATCAACATCCGTGAAGAGGCAAGAAGGATGTTGACAGCATAAACTGTCCGTATCCGGACAAGCTGATAATAAGAAAATATGCCCGTGTCCGGGCAAAAGAATCGCGGGGCACGCGAGGATAGCTTGTAGATACTTGGCTCAGTAGAGCAGCCATTGAGCAAGAAGCCCTCACTTCAAAATCAGTGATTTAAGTGGTAGGAGCATGTCACATAAAGTAAAAGTAAGGTTATAAAGATATGAAAGAAAAAGAAAAGAAAATCACACGGATTCTGCGTATTTTCATGATGCTTCTTACCTGTATCCTGATTGCATTATTCTTTGGAATTATGATATTGGTCAGCGATATGCAAGGGACGGCTCGTGTAGTGAATTATGCCGGACTTGTGCGTGGAAAGACGCAGCAGATCATCAAACTGGAAAATGCACAGAGACCACAGGATGAAATGATCAGGAAAGTGGATGCGTATATTGATGGGTTACGTCATGGCAGCGATAAACTGAACCTTGTCCGTCTGGATGATAAAGCATTTCAGGATAAGATGGAAGTGCAGGAACAATTTTTTGAACAACTAAAGGAAGAAATCTATAAGGCTCGTGAAGAAGGATATGAGAATACACAGATTATAAATAAAAGTGAAACATTTTTTACAATCTGTGATGAGACAACAGGGCTTGCGGAAAGTTATTCGCAGAAGCTGGCATCTTCCTTAAACCGTCTGGAGAAAATCGTTGTCGTGGATATTATTGGAATTGTGTGTCTGTTGGGATACGAGCTTTTCAAGGCATTGCGGTACGCGGCACAAAACCGTGTGCTTCGTCAGAAGGTTTATCTGGATGAGGCAACAGGACTTCCGAATAAGAATAAGTGCGAGGAGATTCTGGCATCTGAAGAGCCGCTTACGGGCAGTGAATCAACGGCGGTAATGGTGTTTGATTTAAATAATCTGAGAATCATTAATGACCGGCAGGGACATGAAAGAGGCGATCAATATATCAGATCATTTGCAGAACAATTGCGGGCAGCACTTCCGGAGAAATATTTTGTCGGAAGAGACGGTGGAGACGAGTTTATTGCAGTGTTAAAGCAGGTGGATCATGAGCAGGTGAAAGAATGTCTGCAGATGATACGGGAACAGACGGAGCGTTATTCAAAGAATCATCCGGATATGCCACTTAGCTATGCAGTGGGATATGCATTGTCTACAGATTTTCTGGGAAGTAATATGAAAGATCTGTTCCGATATGCGGATAAGAACATGTATGTAGACAAAAATCGGGCGAAGATGAAAGAAGCAGCTGACAAGCGGAGACTTAGGAGTCGGCTGTTACAATCTGTAAAAGAAAAAGGATTTCATTTTACAGATTGTCTGTACTGTGATGCGATTGTGGATCAGTATGTTGTTCTTCGTGCAAGCTCAGAATTTTTCCTTGCAGATGATGGTAGTTATTCTGGTGCAGTAGAGCAGATTATACAGGAGCTGGCGGAGGAAGAGAACCGCAGGGAACTCTGGGAGAAACTTCAGCTGTCGGAAATCCGGGAAACACTGACAGAGGAACATCAGGTAGAGGAATATTTTTATTGTCACAAAGATGGTGACAGAGTTTTGCGTGGCCGGATCACACTTTTACTGCCTGACTTTGCTGAAAATGGAAATCTGCATCATTTTCTTGTTGGGTTTGATGTTTATCAGGACAGGGACAGATTGATCGTAAATGAGAAAAAGCAACTGACACAGTTCTATGAACAGCTGACGCAGTCCATTTTGGAAAACGGAAACTATATAGAAGCATTGATGGATACAGCAGAAATAATCCAAAGTGTTAATCTGACACAGAATTTATTAGAAAAGATATTTTGGCAAAACAGGGAAAACAGGCAGATTCCAGACATAAAACTTCCATGTCCTTATGATACGTATTGTAAGACCTATCAACGGTTCGTGACAAAAGAGACGAGAGAAAATTATCGTATCACAGAAAATCCGGCACAGCTGATCGAACGTTTTAAAGCAGGCGAAAAGCAGGTGACTGTGGAATATCAGGTAAAGCAAAGTGATGGAAGCAGATGCTGGTGGCAGGAGACAGTCCTGATGTCACAGGAGATGGTTTATGAAAGTAAGACGAAGCAGACAAGTACTGTGATCGGTGCAATTATTTTGTTCAAGGATATTTCAGAGTTCCATGAGCAGGAAGACAGAGAAAGAGAACGTCTGCAGGTTGCATACGAAAAAGCGGATCTCGAGAGCCGTGCGAAGACAGAATTCATGAATCGGATGAGTCATGATATCCGTACACCGATCAATGGTATTCTCGGAATGATCCAGATGATCCGTAAGAACTATAAGGATCAGGAAAAGATAGAAGAGTGTGTTGATAAAATGGATCTGTCTGTCCAACATCTGAGTGAACTGGTCAATGATGTACTTGATATGAGTAAAATAGAGTCAGGATATTTAGAGTTGCAGAATGATACGTTTGATCTGAATACGTTGATAGATCAGGTAGAAGTTGTGGTCAGTGCACAGGTAGAGGCAATGGAAATCAGCTATGAGAGCCATCGGGAAAAGGTGAATCATACGATGCTGAGCGGAGATACGCTGCAGATCAGAAGAATTATGCTGAATCTGTTCAGTAATGCAATCAAATATAATAAGCGTGGAGGAAGGATAGACACTTATGTAAAAGAACTTTCTTTTGATGGAATGTGTGCGGCATTCGAATTTCGTATTACGGATACAGGTGTCGGGATGAGCAGAGAATATATAAAAGAAGAATTGTTTAAGCCTTTTACACAGGAAATAAATGATGCAAGAACGCAGTATAAAGGAACGGGGCTGGGAATGTCAATTGTAAAAGGACTGGTCGAAAAGATGGGTGGAACAATTCGGGTGAGCAGTACGCCCGGCGTTGGAACGGAGTTCCGTTTTTATTTGAGTTTTCCAGTAGTTCAGCCGGAAAAGGAAAGCCAGAATGAAGAATGTGTGCAGAGAACAAAACAGGATATGAAAGAGGATAAACCGCTCAGAGGATATCATATTCTTCTTGCTGAAGATAATGAGATCAATATGGAGATTGCAGAGTTTTATCTGGAAGAAGCTGGTGCACAGGTGACAAAGGCATGGAATGGACGGGAAGCTGCGGAACTATTTAAACAGTCGGGGCTAAGAGAATATGATGCTGTTCTTATGGATATCATGATGCCGGAGTTGGATGGAAAAGAGGCATCACGAAAGATCCGCTCTATGGCAGACCAAAGGGAAGATGCAGCCGAGATTCCGATTTTGGCAATGACAGCACAGGCGTCTACCGAAAGTATACATCAGTGTAAGTCAGCCGGAATGAATGAGTGTATCTTTAAACCTGTGAACGCAAAAGAACTGATCAGATTACTTCAGGATATAGTTGCAAAAATATAAATTGAGAGGGAAGGAAAATGCACGAATTAGGTGTTGTCTTTTATGTTGTAAAAGATGTAAAGAAGGTTGCGGAGGAAAATCATGTGGAGAAGGTTTCTGCCGTGACACTGGAGATTGGGGAAGTGTCAGGAATACTACATGATTATCTGACGGATTGCTGGAATTGGGCGAAGAAGAAAGAACCGCTTATGGAAGAAGCCGAACTGAAAATCGAGCAGATAGAAGCAGTAACATTTTGTGAAGAATGCCAGAAAGAATATCCAACGGTAGAACATGGGAAAATCTGTCCGTACTGTGGAAGTGAAAATACCTATCTGCTTCGTGGGAATGAATTTTTAATAAAAGAGATAGAAGTATCGGACTGAAAAATCAGCGTCTTACCTATTGTCAACCGCTTTGATAGATGATACAATACGAAAGACTTAAAAGAATCACAGGTGTTGCTGATCACAGCAGCCCGTAAACATTTCTTACAGTTTCTAGTAATACACGAGTTAAGCGAGGAAAAGAATTATGCGTCAGATTATCTATGATAAAGTGAAATACATTGCAGACAAATACAAAGGATACATTGATACGGAAGATTTGATGAAGGAAGGACTTACAAATCGTCAGATCGGTCTGTTGACAGCAGAAGGAAAGCTTGAGAAGGTAGCACATGGACATTATTGGATCATTAGTCCGGAGTTTTCCAAACCGGAAGATTATAAGGCAGTGGAAGTGGCACGAGTAAATAGAAAAGCGGTAATCTGCGCAGACAGTGCATGCTATTACATGGGCCTGATTGATAAAGAGCCGGAGATTCTTTCAATTGCAACAAGAAGAAGTGACCGTCACAAGATGAAGATGAATTTTGAAGTCAGCAGACATTACTTCTCAGAGCAGGCTTTTGAGGATGAGAAGCATGTGTTTGATACAAAGTACGGTTCTTACAATGTATATGGAATTGACAGAAGCGTGTGCGACTGCATCCGTTTCCGTGAAGACATTGATAAAGATATCTTTGAACTTGTTATTGAGAACTACAGAAAGTACGATAAGAAGAATGAAGAACGTCTCATGGCATATGCAAAAGCAATGCGTATCGGAAGACAGGTAGAGAGAATCGGATTGGATAGATAGTCTATAATAATGATATAAGAGAGTCTGTCATTTTGACAGGCTCTCTTTAATTAAAATAAGAGAAAGGAAAGAGCACATTATGAAGACATTACTTGCATATCTGAAAGATTATAAAAAAGAATCCATACTTGCTCCGTTGTTCAAGATGCTGGAAGCATCTTTTGAGCTGTTTGTTCCGTTGGTAATGGCGGCAATTATTGACGTGGGAATTGCAAATCAGGATAAGCCATATATTGTGAAAATGTGTTTTGTACTGATCGCGCTGGGAATCATCGGACTTGTCTGTTCCATTACAGCACAGTATTTTGCAGCGAAGGCAGCAACAGGAGTCGGAACGGGAATAAGACATGGATTATTTGAACATATCCAGAAATTTACATTTACGGAAATGGACCAATTAGGAACATCCACATTGATCACACGAATGACAAGTGATATCAATCAGATCCAGTCAGGTGTGAATCTTGTTTTACGATTGTTCCTGCGTTCGCCGTTCATTGTATTTGGTGCAATGATCATGGCATTTACAGTAGATGTGAAAGCAGCACTTGTATTTGTTGTGACGATTCCGCTTCTTTCACTTATTGTGTTTGGAATCATGCTTGTGACGATGCCGATGTATAAGAAAGTGCAGGCAGATCTTGATCAGGTACTTCTTGCAACGAGGGAAAATCTGACAGGAGCAAGAGTTATCCGTGCATTCAATAAAGAAGAGGATGAGACGAAGCGGTTTGAAAATGCGAATCAAATTCTTACAGATGCGCAGAAATATGTGGGACGCATTTCCGGAATGATGAATCCGCTGACATATATTATTGTAAACGGAGCAATCATAGCATTGATCTATGTCGGTGCAGTCCGTGTTGATATCGGAGATCTGACCCAGGGACAGGTTGTGGCACTTATTAATTATATGTCACAGATTCTTGTTGAACTTGTGAAGTTAGCGAACTTGATCATTTCCGTGACGAAGGCAGCAGCATGTCTGAACCGTGTGGAGAGTGTGCTTGCTGTGAAACCAGATATGAATGAGGGAGATGTAAGATGGCAGAGCAATTCTTCCGAAACAGATTGGGATTTGAAAAATAAAATTCCGGTCGTAGAATTCTCTCACGTATCTTTAACCTATAAAGGAACTTCAGATACATCCTTATCAGATATAAATTTCTGTGCCAAGAAAGGACAGACGATAGGAATCATCGGGGGAACAGGTTCAGGAAAATCGTCTCTTGTGAATCTGATTCCGAGATTTTATGATGCAACAGACGGTACAGTGAAGATCAATGGACGTGATATCAAAGAATATCAGACAGAGAACCTAAGAGAACATATCGGTGTCGTTCTTCAGAAAGCAGTGCTTTTCAAAGGGAGTATTGCGGACAATCTTCGCTGGGGAAAGGAAGATGCAACAGAGCAGGAAATGTATGAAGCATTGGACATTTCTCAGGCAAGAGAATTTGTTGATAGGAAACAAGGTGGATTAGAATTTCAGATTGAACAGGGGGGAAGAAACCTTTCCGGAGGTCAGAAACAGAGAATGACGATTGCGCGCGCACTGGTTCGGAAACCGGAGATCCTGATTCTTGATGACAGTGCATCAGCGTTGGATTTTGCTACAGATGCGGCACTTCGCAAGTCGATCAAAGAGATGAAAAACCAGCCGACCGTATTTATCGTATCTCAGAGAGCAGCATCTATTCAGCATGCAGACCAGATCATTGTGTTGGATGATGGAGCAATGGTAGGAATCGGAACACATGAAGAACTGTTGAAGGATTGTCCAATCTATCAGGAAATCTATTATTCACAATTTCCAAAGGAGGCGGTAATCAATGGCTGATAAAAGAAAGACAAATAGTGAGAAAAAACAGAAAAGTCAGGCGGCAACATTGAAAGAAGTAATCCGCCGACTTGGAAGATACAGAATTTTTCTCGTATTTTCAATTCTGCTTGCGACTGTGTCTGTTGCGCTTACATTATATATTCCAAAGCTGACAGGACATGCAGTTGATTATGTGATCGGAAAAGGCGAAGTGAATTTTCCGGGAGTCATTCAGGTGATGATTCAGATTGGCGTGTGCACACTGATCACGGCATTGGCACAGTGGCTGATGAATGTGTGTAATAACAAGATGACCTATCAAATGGTTCAGGATATCAGAAATGAAGCATTTGATAAAATAGAGCAGCTACCGTTGAAATATATTGATGGACATCCGTATGGTGAAGTCGTAAGCCGTGTAATTGCGGATGTTGACCAGTTTTCAGATGGGCTTTTGATGGGATTCACACAGCTTTTTACAGGAATTGCTACGATTGTCGGAACATTTTGTTTTATGTTATCCGTAAATGTATCGATTACATTTGTTGTGGTTCTTATCACACCAGTATCATTCTTTGTAGCAAATTTTATTGCAAAGAGAACATTTCGTATGTTCCGCCTGCAATCTGAAATACGTGGAGAGCAGACAGGATTGATTGATGAAATGATCGGAAACCAGAAAGTGGTTCAGGCATTTGGGCGCGGAGAAGATGTAACAGAGCGTTTCGACGAAGTGAATAAAAGATTGCAGGAGGCATCCTTGCGGGCAACATTTTTCTCATCCATCACGAACCCGGCGACACGATTTGTCAACAGTCTGGTTTACACAGGAGTTGGAATTACCGGAGCATTTGCAGTTGTACGCGGTGCAATGAGCGTAGGACAATTGTCCAGTTTCTTGAGTTATGCAAATCAGTACACAAAGCCATTTAATGAGATTTCCGGAGTCGTGACAGAATTTCAGAATGCGATTGCATGTGCGCAGAGAGTATTTACTTTGATTGATGAAGAACCGCAGATACCGGAACCGGAACATGCAGTTCATCTGACGGATATTGATGGAAATGTGAAAGTAGAGGATGTTTCATTCTCTTATCTGCCAGGTCAGCATCTGATTGAAGATTTTAATCTGGAAGTAAAGCCAGGACAGCGTATTGCGATTGTCGGACCGACCGGATGTGGAAAGACAACCTTGATCAATCTGCTGATGCGTTTCTATGATGTGAATGCAGGAAGTATTAAAGTAGAAGATATAGATATTCGCGAAATGACAAGAAAAAGTCTGCGTGCAGGGTACGGAATGGTGCTTCAGGAGACCTGGTTAAAAACGGGTACAATCCGTGAAAATATTGCTATGGGAAGACCGGATGCAACGGAAGAAGAGATTGTCGAGGCAGCGAAAGCTTCTCATATCCATAATTATATCCGTCGTCTGCCAAAAGGATATGATACATGGATCACAGAAGATGGTGGCGGGCTTTCACAGGGACAGAAGCAGCTGCTTTGTATTGCAAGAGTTATGTTATGCAGACCACCGATGTTGATTCTGGATGAAGCAACATCATCCATTGATACAAGAACGGAGATCAAGATTCAGCAGGCATTTGCAAAACTGATGGAAGGAAGAACAACTTTCATTGTTGCACACCGTCTGTCAACCATCCGTGAGGCTGATGTGATTCTCGTAATGAAAGATGGAAAAATCATTGAACAGGGAAATCATGAAGTACTGATGAAGAAGGAAGGTTTCTATCATCATCTGTATGAGAGCCAGTTTTCAATGTAGGATAAGGTATGATGCGAGATAGTGAGATACGTTGCAGGTCGTATGAAATGTAAATAGTAACGAAATGAAAAAGGAAGTCTATCAACTACGATATGAACAGTATAAAGCGTAGTTGATAGCCTTCTTCTTTTCGTTTCAATAAATGATATTTACGGTAGAAGGAATGTATACATTACTATAAAGTGACAGATGCTTCCGCCCATTACGAACAGATGAAAGATTTCATGGCTTCCGAAATTCTTATGCTTGCTGTTGAAAATCGGGAGCTTCAGTGCGTAGATGACACCGCCAACTGTATAGATGATACCACCGGCTAAAAGCCATCCGAAAGCAGCAGCTGACAGATTATCAAGGATTGTAGAAAATGCAAGCACGCAAGTCCATCCCATGCCAATGTATAAAACGGAAGATACCCATTTCGGACAGAATACCCAGAAGGCTTTGATAAGGATGCCGACAATCGCGAATGCCCATACGATACATAACAGTGTGATACCTTTGCGTCCACCGATTACCAGCAGGCAGACAGGTGTGTAGCTTCCGGCGATCAGAACGGAGATCATCATGTGATCGATCTTCTTTAAAACCGTATTCACTTTCTCGGAAATATCAAATGTGTGATAAGTGGTACTTGCCGCATAAAGCAAGATAAGGCTGGCTGCGTAAATTGTAAGCGATACAATATAAAGTTTGCTCGGTTCACGAGCTGCTCTGTATAGAAGTGGTATTGCAGCAATAATTGCCATGATCATTCCAATAAAATGTGTAATTGCGCTTCCAGGTTCTTTGATATAAAGTCCTTTTTCCATAAAATCTACCTCCAATTCGTCTATATAATAACACATAGTTTTTAATACTACATCTCGAATATGTATATACTATAGCACATATTTCTAAAAAATCAAGAGATATTTTGAAATTAAAAGTATCTTATTCCACAAAAAAACAGGATGAAAGAAATCTGTGATGGAAAGTAAAAAACAGGCCGTGATTTCACAAAATTAAAATGTGAAATCACAGCCTGTTCCAGGTTATGTTTCTAATAAGTTCAATCTGTCAATCTATTCGATTACTGTTCCGGTCTTACCATTCAGAGCATCAGAGACTTTATCAAAGGAAGTAATGTAAGCTTTGCGGCCTTCGTGTCCCTCTACGAATTCAACTGCTGCACGGAATTTTGGAAGCATGTTGTAAATTCCAAAATGTCCCTCTTCCATGTAAGTTTTTGCCTGATCAACAGTAATTGTATCCAGAGGTTCCTCATTCGGTTTGCCAAGGTTGATACATACTTTCTCAACATTTGTAAGAATAATAAGAAGATCAGCATTAATTCCTTCTGCAAGCTTTCCGGCTGCGAGGTCTTTCTCGATAACAGCACTTGCGCCACGTAAATGATTATCCTGCTCAAGTACCGGAATACCGCCGCCACCTGCTGCGATAACAATCTGATCTGCATCAAGAAGAGCTTTCACTGCATCAAGTTCAACAATCTTGACCGGATTCGGAGCAGAGACAGCACGGCGGAAACCTTTACCGGGTTCTTCCACTACGAAGTTGCCTTTCTTACGTTCTTCATTCGCTTCCTCAGCGTTCATATAACGGCCGAGAACCTTTGTTGGTGTGTAGAAAGCATCATCGTAAGGATCTACGATCACCTGCGTGAGGACTGTGCTGACTGTACGGTAGATACCGCGGTTGAGAAGCTCTTCACGGATTCCGTTCTGAAGGTCATATCCGATATATCCCTGGCTCATGGCAGTACATACAGACATTGGGGATGCTGTATATTCCGGATGGTTCTTTGCAAATTCATTCAATGCAGTGTGGATCATACCAACCTGCGGAGCATTACTGTGTGTGATAGCAACCTGATAGCCTGCTTCAATCAGATCAGCGATACATTTGGCAGTGCTTTTAACGGCTACTTTCTGTTCTGGAAGTGTAGTTCCAAGTGCACGGTGTCCCAGTGCAACAACGACTCTTTTTTTCATAATATTTCCCTTTCTTCTAAGCTGTAATAGTTTGTCAGGGGGAACAGGTTCATACTGTATTAGAAAAAATCACAACAGTAAAACCAACCTTACTGATAATTAAGATTTTACTATTATTTAGCAGTAAAATCAATATTGGATTATGCCTGATAGAAGGTCAAATACAAAAATTGCTGTCAAAAGAATACAAATTGAAATTCTCATCCATTTCTTTAATTTTAAGAACAGACTATTCCAGCGTGGAGCAAAATAATAGAAAAATGCACAGCCAAGAAGTGCGAATACTGCTCCGTCTCCCAAATATGCTTCTCCATTCATGAAAGTAAGGTAAGAATGATATTTCGGAAGTTCAATTCCAAAACCAAAATCAAGAAGCAGCTGAACGAGATAGTCAAGAGCCGTGTATACAACAAAGTTGATGATAAACATAGTAGCCGGTTTCTTGATATATTTCTTTAACAGCAACAGTATGAGCAGCCCACAGATTCCGTACAACGGGAGCCATGGAAGCGTACGAAGGGTTACATTTTCCAGTGTGCCGCAACTGAGCAGTTCGGAAATGATTTCCAAAAGCCATCCGAAAATAGAAAAGGCATGGAATAAAAATACATAGGACAGAAAGTCATAATTCTGCGCCGGATTGACCGGTGATTTTACTGCGGCAATAGGTGGTTGCACAGAAAAAAGAAATACCGGATACTGATGCGGTGCAAAATAAGAGATCTTTGTGTAAGGACCTTCAGAATCGTCATAAAGTGCTTTACTGATCAGAAGTTCATCTTCAGAAGGAACATGTTCAAGATAAGAATCATTGAGCTGCTCATATTTAGGAGCTCTTGAAAGCACATAGTTTCTTCGTAAAAACAGATATAAGGATGCTTTACAGTTCATTTTGTACGGGCGGACATAAAGGATGTCCAGAATTCCAAGTGTAAAGAGAGATAAAAGCTCCCAGCCGAGGAAAGAACAATCTAACAAAAAGAGCTTCCATTTATTTCCCCTTGTAAGCTGTTTAGAGAGAAAAAAGGCATTCTTTTGACTGATTTTTGGATTCTCTGCGAGGATATATGGAATCATGCTATATTCATAATGCTTAATAATTCCACCGATAATTGTTAAATCCCAAAGTTTCTGAAAAAGCGTGTAGCAGAACATCACCCAGGAAGGATTTGCCAGGTAACGCAACTTATATAAAAAGAATATTTTAGAAATATTCGTATCTTCATAGTTATAAGATTCAACAAAAAAACGTTTCTCACCGATAATCAAAAGATTGCTGATAAAAAACTTATATAAAAGTGAAAGAATGACCCCAAGTGTAAGAAACGAAGTGACAATAAAGTCCGGACGCTTCAGGTAATTTTGAACCGTATGCAAAAAGGCAGCGGCTATGAAATTATCAGGAATAAAATCGAGAAATGCACTGCTGAAGCTTTCAGCAGAAATAAAAACAGGTAAAATAAGCGCTGTCTTTGTCTGAATCTTATCAGGAAAATAATTCAAAAATAAAGAGCGGGAAATTGGATACGAAGCTGTGAGCATTGCAATCAGAAAGCAGACAGATACACTTCGCCAATAGTTTGATTTTATTAAAATACGCGCCTTTTTCTTGAGATCTTTTCTTGACCACATAAATAATATCCCCCATTGAATCGTTGCTGCGGTTCACATGCGTGCAATCAGCAACGCATCGTTTCCATAGATAACATCATTATAATTTAGTTGCGCACAGTTTACAAGATAAGGTTCGATTCATGAAGAAATATGTTATACTATACTATAACTGTTGAGTTTAACATAAACTGCAGGCTAAGCGATTGTGTACCTGCATCAGACATAGAGATAGTGAAAAGAAAAGAGGGGTACGATGAACAGACAAAGCACATTATGTTATATTGAAAAAGAAGGAAAATATCTGATGCTTCACAGAGTAGTGAAGAAAAATGATGTGAATAAAGATAAATGGATCGGCGTCGGCGGACATTTTGAATATGCAGAGAGTCCGGAGGAATGCCTTTTGCGTGAAGTGAAAGAGGAGACTGGTTATACGTTGACTTCCTGGAAATACAGAGGAATCGTGACATTTGTATACGGTGAAGATGTGGTGGAGTATATGTCACTGTATACGGCAGATGGATTTACCGGTGATCCGATCGAATGCGATGAGGGCGTTCTTGAATGGGTGGAGAAAGAAAAGATAAAGGATCTGAATTTATGGGAAGGGGACAAGATTTTCTTCCGTCTGATGGACGAAGAAGAGGAATTTTTCTCTTTAAAACTTGTGTACAATAAGTCAGATGTGTTAGAGTATGTGGCACTCAACGGAAAGCCGATGGAACTGTTTGATGTGATTGATGAAGATGGAAATAAAACAGGTCAGGTGAAAGAACGCGGTGTTGCACATAGAGATGGCACATTGCATGCAACGGTACACATCTGGATCGTACGTCCGAATCAGGAGAGTGGTTATGATGTACTCCTTCAGAAACGAAGTGAATGTAAAGATTCGAACCCGGGAGCGTATGACATTTCTTCAGCAGGGCATGTCAGTGCCGGGGATGAACTGATGGAAAGTGCACTGCGTGAGATGAAAGAAGAACTTGGAATTCATGCAAGAGAAGATCAGCTTCAGTTTATCGGAACACACAGAGGACAGTTTGAAGCTGAATTTCATGGAAAACCATTCCGTGACAATGAACGCAGTACCGTATATCTTTACAGAGAACCGGTGGATGTTAATGAATTAGATTTGCAGAAATCGGAAGTAGAAGAAGTGATCTGGATGGATTTTGAAAAATGTAAGAAAGGCATTGTAGATGGAACACTGCTGAACTGCATTTATGAAGGAGAGTTCCAGATGGTAGGAAAAGCACTTGGGATAGAGTAAGAAAACGGAATAGAAGATAGAACAAGCGTGAGAAAAAAAGAGTTGAACCTTGCTTGTCCGGGATAGTAGAATGGTCCGGACAGAAGTTTCAACTCTTTTTTAAGACTGACTTATATTTTCAGTGTGGTTTCAGCTTATGCTTCTTCTGACAGTTTCTTCACAATCTCAGGGAATTCCATAAAGTGGGAAGCTTTGACCAGAATCGTATCATTTTCTTTGAGAATCTGTCCCATATTCTGGTAAAAGTCTTCTTTTGTGTCAAAATGGAAAACTTTCATGTTCTTCTCTGTTGCAAGAACAGTTTCCTTTGCAGCTTCTGCCATATCTTTGGAAAGGGCTCCGATGCAGACCAAAACATCAGTGTTTTTAAATGCTGCATATGCTCCGACTTCGCGGTGCATCGCAAGCTCATCGGCACCAAGTTCACCCATATCGCCAAGAATAGCGACCTTTCTTGTATCTGCATATGCAAGTACGTCAAGAGAGGACTTCATAGATGCCGGATTGGCATTGTAGCAGTCATCAATGATCGTGTAATGCTTTGCTTCAATCAGGTTGTTACGTCCGGCAATCGGAACGAGCTTTTCAATTCCGCGTGCAATCTCATCATCATTCATGCCAAGCGCATATCCGACAGCAACTCCGGCTAAAGCGTTATAGATCATATGATCTCCCGGAATTGAAATATGTGCATGGAAACGTGATGTTGGAGTAACAAACTCAGCGTACGTTCCTTTTAATCCTTTACGTTCAATATTTTCCACATGGAACGGACAGGAAGCTGTAAGACCGAAATAAACCGGAGTTCTTCCATCACGGGAAGTGTAGCTTTTCAGCTTATCATCATCCCCGTTGAAGATAACAGAACCTTTCGGATTCATGTAGTCTGTCATGGAACTCTTTTCCTTTAGGATTCCGTCTCTTGTTCCAAGATTTTCAAGATGTGCATATCCAATATTAGTGATCACACATACATCCGGACGGGCAATCTTAGCCAGCGGTTTCATATCTCCAAAGTGGCTGATTCCCATCTCAAGAACTGCAACCTCATGTTCCTCACGGATATTGAATACGGTCAGAGGAAGTCCAATCTCATTGTTGAAGTTTCCTTCGGTTTTCAGTACATTATATTTCTCGGAAAGTACAGATGCGATCATTTCTTTTGTGCTTGTCTTTCCAACACTTCCAGTGATACCTACAACTTTGATATCGAGGGAACGGCGATAGTGTTCAGCTAAGTCTTTCAATGCTTCTGTACAGGATGAAACGCGGATATAAGGATAATCAACGTCACCAAGATCCTGCTCAGAGAGGGAACAGAGTGCACCTGCTTCCATGACCTGCGGGATAAAACTGTGTCCGTCAACACGGGCACCTTTGATCGCAACGAAAAGAGTATCTTTTACTACTTTACGGCTGTCGATCGCAACACTTGAGACCTTACAGTCTAAGAATGCAGGATCACCGCAGTAAATTCCGCAGCAGGCATCTGCGATTTCAGATAATGTCATATGTTTCATTAATATCTTGCCTCCATGGACTTCTTAATGATCAGTTCGCAAAGATCGCCGTATTCGATTCCATAAACCTTAGCTTCCTTCGGGAGAAGACTTGCGGAAGTCATTCCAGGAAGGGTATTCATCTCCAGGCAGAATAGATTCCCCTTAGCGTCAAGCAGGAAGTCTGCACGGCTGTAAACATTAAGTTTCAGTGCATTGAACGCTTTTACAGTAAGTTCCTTCATGCGCTCTGCAACTTCTTCCGGAATATCAGCCGGGCATACCTCAGAAGTGGCTCCGTCCTGATATTTATTCGCATAATCAAAGAATCCTGTCTTCGGGATGATCTCGATCGGAGGAAGTGCTGTTCTGTCAATGATACCGCATGCAAACTCACGCCCCTTAATGTATGGCTCAACAACAAGTTCATCTTCGTAGCGGAAGGACTTCTTCAGAGCCTCTGCATATTCTTCATCTGTATTTACAATATATACTCCGATACTGGAACCACCTGAGCAAGGTTTAACAACAACAGGAAGTGTCAGACCAAGTGACTGGTAAGACTGATCTTCAGAGTTCTTATAAATCGTTCCACCTCCCGGAGTGTCTACGCCAGACTCAAGGAAGATCTGCTTTGCAACACCTTTGTGCATTGCAACCGCACATCCAAGAGAGTCAGGTCCTGTATATTTAATACCAAGCAGATCGAAAGATGCCTGAAGCTTTCCGTTCTCTCCTTCTCCACCGTGAAGACCAAGGAAAGTAATATCAGCCAGACGGCAAAGTTCGATTACATTCGGTCCGAAGAAACAATCAGACTGATCCGGACGGGAAGCCTTAACAGCTTCAAGATCCGGTTCCTCTGTGCTGATATTCTTCACAATCTCAAGCCCGTGATCCGGAAGAGTAAAGACATCCTCCAGATTTTCCGGTGCATTCTCTAATCCCATGAATACATCCAGAAGAAATGCATCATGTCCTTTTTCAACTAATGTACGACAGATTCCGGCAGCAGAAGAAAGTGATACGTCACGTTCTGTGCTTAAGCCTCCTGCTAATACAATGATTTTCATAATTTTATACTCCTTAAAAATTTAATCCAACTATACTTTTACGATTATAGCACATGTCGGTAGAAAGTGAAACAGGAGGAGTAAAGATTTAGCGGAGGGATTCTTTTTCGAGTGCGGACGAAATCAGATAGCGCTGATAAAGTTTATTCTAATAGACAGACATTGGGGGATTGCTTCATGCTCCGGGTTCTGTATACAGGAAAGACTAAGAAAAACGAAAGATTACTTTTGATGATATATTCAATGTATTAAATCCCATTGACAATTCACAGAAAATACTATTATTATTATATATATAAACAGTTTTTAATTGTTCAAATCAACATTTTATTATTAAAAGAAAGGTATTCCGTTGGAAGTCAAAAAAATCAAATCAAATTTTTTATTGGAAGGGGGAAATTATATGAAAAAGGTTATATGTTTATTTTCTGCATTTTTATTACTTTTATCATCTGCTATGACAACATATGTACACGAAACAGACTCTCAAGATTACCTATCAATTCCAAGTTATAACAAAACGTACTCTGCACAACCAACAGATAATAATTTTTTGTCACTAAAAGAATATAATGCAGAATACTCCAAAGGAGAAAATCCTCTAAATAAATAGATTCTCCTTTACCCACTCAAAATGTCCTTGATATATGCTATTTCTCCTATCCGAAAACAAAAACCATTATTTTAGGACAATAAGCGGGAATCCTCGGCAATTCAATTACCGAGATGAAAGCGCAAGATTGTGCTGGGGTATATTGTTACCCCAGCTAAAATCAAGTTGTACGGTTATTTAATCTTCCCAGCCAGATAAAGCAGCACCGCATCCTGAAATTTCCTCGGATTCAGTGAACATTTCTTTTGAATCGCATTCAATTTATACTGCAATGTATTTTTATGGAGAAAGAGTCGTTCGCTTGTGGCGGCAAGGGACATTTCTTCAGAAAAATAAACTTCCAGCAGGTGCAGTTCTTGTTCATTGAGCGGGGCGATTGTCTTGGCTAAAAATTCTTTCTGATTTTCCGGTGTGATCGTAGAAAGAATCAGTTCAAGTGTCAGATCATCAAAAATAACATAGTGTTCAGATGAAATTATAAGGCTGTGCAAAGCAGTTTCAGCAGATTGATAGGAGGTATGGAGTTGGAAGAGTGATGTCGGTTTTCCAACTGCAATATCTAAAATATCGAAATGTTCTTTTGCAAAGAGTTTAAAAATGTAATTCTGTTTTTCAAAATCAGTTTCTTCGATCAAAGCAATAAAATCCCCCGGATAATTAAATGTGTGAAGACATACATGTGCCTGTGCAAACATTTGTTGAATTTTCTGTTCTAAAATAGAACGGTTTGTAATTGTATTTTGTTTGTTTATGCGAATAAGAACAATTCTTTTCTTTGTGTTGAGATCAATCTTAAATTCATGTAGGCAAGAGGTGAGATATTCCTGATTGTCGGTTTCATTTCTGATCAAAGACTGAATGACAAAATGCTTTTTATCAGCTTGTCTGCGGCTGTATTGATTCAGTTCCTGCTCGCGAATCAGAAGATTGGTGATACGTTCTGCGAGATAGGCATAACTGCGGACTTTATCAGGTATACCGGTGATTCCGATGACGGCCAGCAGATGTTCATTATGATAAAGTGGAAGATTGATTCCCTGTTTTGTGCCGGAAAAATTGTTGTCTTCTGTTACTTCCAGTACAGAACCGGAATCAGCGGCCTGTTGTCCAACCTCGTGAAAGGTTCCGACACGGGATGAGTCTGTGCTGGCGAGAATGATACCAGATGGAGCAATAAAGTTGATGTCATGATCACAGACATCTTTGATTGTATTTACGATTTGTTCTGCGAGTTCGCGGTCAATTTTAGTTATCATAGAATTTTTATTATATCCTTTCTTTTGACATATCTGTTCAGAGCCAACTTCCAAAATGCTACGCATTTCGTCGGTGTGGCGTATCCGCCAAATAAAATTTCAAAAACAGTCTTAAAAATGCAAGCATTTTACATCTGTTTTATGAAATTTTGCTTGGCTCTGAACAGTTACCATTTTACTATAAAATGTTATATATAACAAATAATAATAGAATAAATTTAAAATAATGTTACATGTGACATATTTGAGAAGCGAGAAATTTGGTATCCTAATATTAATGAAACACGGAACAGACATGGAAAGGAGTTCATTATGAAAATAGTAACAGCGATTGATTCATTTAAAGGAAGTATGACTTCTATGGAAGCAGGACAGGCAGCGGCAGAGGGAATCCATAGAGTGGATGCGGATGCAGAAGTGATTGTAAGACCGTTAGCTGACGGAGGGGAAGGTACAGTAGAGGCACTGGTATCAGGGATGAATGGAACATTACAGAAAGTACAGGTGACAGGACCACTTGGTGATCCGGTGATCTGTGAGTATGGTATCATTGAAAGCACGAAAACAGCTGTGATCGAGATGGCGGGGGCAGCAGGAATTACATTGGTTTCTGATGAAGAGAGAAATCCGCTGAATACAACAACATATGGCGTGGGAGAAGTAATTCGTGATGCGATTGACAAGGGATGCAGACGTTTTCTCGTCGGAATCGGCGGAAGTGCGACAAATGACGGGGGAGTTGGGATGCTTCAGGCATTGGGTTACGGTTTCCTTGACAAAGACGGAAATCAGGTTCCATTTGGTGCAAAGGGTTTGAAGGTTTTGGAGGAAATCACAGATACTTATGTGCTTCCGGAATTAAAAGAGTGTAAGTTTAAGATTGCATGTGATGTAACAAATGCTCTTTGCGGAGAACAGGGATGCAGTGCAGTATTTGGTCCTCAGAAAGGTGCAACACCGGAGATGATCTGTCAGATGGATCAGTGGCTAGGATATTATGCAGCATTGGCGAAAGAAAAATTCCCAAAGGCAGATGCAAAGCAGGAAGGAACAGGAGCAGCAGGAGGACTTGGATTCGCATTTCTTACATTTACAGATGCTGTGTTGGAATCAGGAATTAAAATCGTGCTGGAAGAGACACAGTTAGAAGAGTATGTAAAGGATGCAGACCTTGTCATCACGGGGGAAGGCCGGATGGATGGTCAGACAGCGATGGGAAAAGCTCCGGTTGGAGTGGCTGCACTCGCAAAGAAATACGGCAAGCCGGTACTTGCATTTGCAGGCGCAGTCGAAAGAGATGCCAGAAAATGTAATGAACATGGCATTGATGCATTTTTCCCTATCCTGCGTGGTGTGGTTACGCTGGAAGAGGCAATGAAGAATGAAAATGCTAAGAGAAACCTGGCAGATACTGCGGAACAGGTGTACAGAACATTTATGATTCATTGATCGCATTGAAACTATTTGCGCTTGAATTGAAACCATTCACGTGTATTTTCATTTTTACAAGTGAAGAAACGTTAATATAGTTATATCGGTTGTGAGAGACATTCTCACATTTGATCTAGGGATAAGTTTCATTTGAAAAATAAAGGGAAGGGCAGTGAATGTGAAAAAGATCGATTTTAACCAGGCATGGACTTTTTGCCGTGTAGGGGAAGAGACGGTAAAATGTGAAGTGATGATTCCGCATGATGCGATGATTTCTGAAAAGAGAACAGAGGATAGTGCAGGTGGAATCAATACGGGATGGTTTGAAGGGTATGATTATATTTATGAGAAAGAATTTGAGATCCCGGATGAATATGAAAAACAGGAAATCAGCTTCGAATTCGAGGGTGTTTACCATAACGCGGAAGTGTATCTGAATGGAGAGAAAGCAGCTTACAGGCCGTATGGTTACAGCAATTTTTATATAGATGCAGATCCGTATCTGAAATGTGGGGAGAAAAATCAGATCCGTGTGATTGCACATAATGCAGACCAGCCGAACAGCCGCTGGTATTCAGGCGCAGGAATTTACCGTCCGGTCTGGATGTATGTGAGACCAAAACAACATATTTTGAGAAATGGAATCCGTGTCCGCACGCTGAGTGTAGATCCGGCAGTGATCGAGGCAGAGGTGAATACGAATGCACCGGGAAAAGTAAAGCTGGAAGTGATTGCAGATGCGGGTTCTGATGTGATCATAGCAGCAGAAATTCATACAGATGGGAAGTTAGTCAAACAGTTTGAGATTCCGGATGCAAAGCTATGGAGTGTGAATACACCAAATCTGTATCAGCTGCGTGTGACATTTGTAGCGGAACAGGAGAATGGACAGAATAAATGTATGGATACAGACCGGGAAGAAGTTATTTTTGGTATCCGTACTTTGAAATGGGATGAAGAAAAAGGAATTACGATCAATGGAGAACGTGTGATTCTTCGAGGAGCCTGCATTCATCATGATAATGGTGTACTTGGAGCCTGCTGTTATCCTGATGCGGAGGCGCGTAAGATCCGGATCTTGAAAGAGAATGGATACAATGCGATCCGATCCGCACACAATCCATGTTCCAAAGCGCTTCTGGAAGCATGTGACCGGCAGGGAATGTTGGTTATGGACGAGTTTGTGGATGTATGGTATATCCATAAGACAGAATATGATTATGTGAACTATTTTAAAGAGTGGTGGAAACAAGATTTGAAAGATATGGTGGAGAAGGATTTTAATCATCCATCTGTGATTCTTTATTCTATAGGAAATGAGGTTTCTGAGACGGCACAGAAAAAAGGGATTCATCTAACAAAAATGATGACGGAATATCTTCACAGCCTGGATGACTCGAGACCAGTTTCCTGCGGAATTAATATTTTCTTCAATTTCTTAAGCTCGATTGGCTTTGGGGTCTACAGTGACAAGAAGGCGAAAAAAGAAGCTGAGCAGGCGGAGAAGACAAAAGGAAAGAAAAAAAAGAAAGCGGTAGGAAGTCAGTTCTTCAATGATCTTGCAGGACTTATGGGAAGCGGATTTATGAAAACCGGAGCGACTTTCTATGGATGTGATGTGAAGACCAGAGGGGCTTTTGCTAACATGGATATCGCCGGATACAATTATGGAATCAAACGTTATCAGCATGACCTGAAGAAATATCCGGATCGTTTGATTCTGGGAAGCGAGACATTCTGCGATGATGCATATACTTTTTGGGAGATGGCAAAGAAGAATCCAAGAATTGTCGGAGACTTTGTATGGGCAGGGATGGATTATCTCGGGGAAGTCGGTGTCGGATCCTGGGAATACCGAGATTATGCACCGGAATTCGATCACGGACCGGGATGGATCACAGCAGGAAGCGGACGCATTGATCTGACTGGAAAGCCGCTTGCAGAAGCCGGATATACAAAGACAGCATTTGAATTGACAAATCGTCCGGTAATCGCAGTGCGTCCGGTGAATCATACAGGTGAGAAGCATTCTCCATCAGCATGGAAGATGACGAACGCAATGGAATCCTGGTCATGGGAAGGATTCGAAGGGAAACAGGCAGAAGTTGAGGTATATGCAAGAGCTGCCAGAGTGGATCTTTTTTTAAACGGAAAGAAGATAGGAAGTAATACGTTGAAAAATGCGTGTGATACAAAATTTAAAGTAATCTATCAATCAGGTATGTTGGAAGCGGTAGCGTATAACCAGAAAGGAAAAGAACTTTCAAGGAGTGCGCTTTATACAGCAGAAAAAGATACAGAACTTCGTGTAATAGCGGAAGAGAAGAGTGTTCGGAAAGATCATTTGACTTTTATTCGACTGCAATATACAGATAGAACTGGAATTGTCAAACCATTAAAACGGGGAATCCTGAAAGTAAATGTCAAAGGTGGAAAACTTGTAGGACTTGGAAATGCGTGCCCGTATAATGAGATTGGATACTGTACGAATGAGACAGACACGTACTGGGGAGAAGCGCTGGCTGTGGTACAGGCTGATGGAAGTGGAGACGTTGTACTGGAAGTTCAGGAAATCGATGGAGAACAGTTGAAAGGAAGAACGGTTGTTGCTCTGCAATGATCATATATAAAAACAGCTATAAAGAACAGATTTTGATTTGTGTTCTTTATGGCTGTTTCTTTGTTACTGTGAACAGTAACGTTTCTTTTACGTCTTATACAAGTGAAGCAGATTGTCTACGGTGAATTTTATGAAATCAGATAGTTACTTTCTTTGGGAATTTAACTTAACGATAATGTGCAAAATTTACAAAAATATAAAAAGTAAAAATAGACAAAAAACAAGAGTTTAAAACAGCAAAAACGAACTCAAAACATACAAAACGCACAAAAATAGAACGGATTGATACAAATCAACTATTCAAGCAAAGAAAAATAAGAAACAAAACTATACAAAATAAACAAAAAATAGTACGTGCAAATAACGTTAAAAACAGAACCGTTCGCGTGTTTTTTAAACCGTACACGAAGCAAAGTGCTATCATGATTTCACCGAGGAAATCAAGGCACCTGAAAGGGGGATTCTTGAGAATGGAATGGGAGAGGAGGAACAATACATGTTGAAAATCAGCAGGCTGACAGTGGAACATTTGAGCCAAGGCTGCGTGACCGATGAGGAACAGCCAAGAGTCTCTTTTCAGATTGAAAGTGATCGTCAGAATGTTTTATTAAAGAAGGCAAAGATTTGGGTTGGAGACTGGAGCACAGAGACAGAGTCACAGATTCTTGTTCCATATACAGGAAAGAAGTTGAATCCATTTACAGAGTACCCGGTTGTAGTAAAAGTAATGGATGATAAGGGAGAAGCAGCGGAAGCAGCGACGTCCTTTGAGACCGGACGTATGGGGACAGCGTGGAAAGCAAAGTGGATTACAGATGGGGAATATCATTTTACAGAGAAGAAGATTTCTCCGAAAACAATGACATTTCGCAAGAAGATTCATTGCGAGAAAAAAATAGCAAAAGCAAGAATGTATGTGACAGCACTTGGAATTTATGAGATGACATTAAACGGTGAGAAAGTAGGAGATATTTATTTTGCACCGGGATTTACTTCTTATAAACACCAGTTGCAGTATCAGACATATGATGTAACAGAACAGTTGAAAAGCGCAGAAGGAATGGAAAACGAGCTGATTGCAATTGTTGGAGGCGGCTGGGCAGTCGGATCCTTTACATATAAGAGAGTGAACCGAAACTATGCAGACCGTCAGGCACTTCTGTGCGAACTTCGGATTGCCTATGAGGATGGTTCGGAAGAAATCATTGGAACGGATGAGAGCTGGGATGTAACACTTGATGGAGCAGTCAAAGAGACAGAGTTTTATAATGGCGAAGTTTACGACGCAACGGTTGATATGGAAAAGATTGCCTGGCATAAGGCAGCGAAGGAACAGGTGAAGCTTCAGCCGGAAATTCTGGCGCAGTATGGCGCACCGGTAAAGGCGCATGAAATTTTTTATCCGATTTCCGTGACAAAGGCGCCGAGTGGTGTTCTGATCTACGATTTTGGTCAGAATTTTGCAGGTGTAATTTCTGCAAAGATCAAAGGAACGAAAGGCCAGAAAATCACATTCCGCCATGCGGAGATCCTGATGGATGGAGAACTGTTTACAAAGCCTTTAAGAAGTGCGAAACAGGAAGCGGTTTACATTTGTAAGGATGGAGAGCAGACCTGGTCTCCGAGAATGACTTACATGGGATTCCGTTACGTGAGCATGGAAGGCGCAGCGGAAGAGGATGTGGAACTGAGTGCAATAGCTCTTTACTCTGATGTGGAAGACAATGGAGAATTCTCCTGTTCCAATGAACTTGTGAACAAGTTGCAAAGCAGCATCCGTTGGGGTGCAAAGTCGAACTTTGTTGATATCCCGACCGATTGTCCACAGAGAGATGAGAGAATGGGTTGGACCGGAGATATCGCACTCTTCTCACCAACTGCGGCATATAACTTTGACATGAGCCGTTTCCTTGAGAAATGGTTCAAAGATGTTAGAAGTGAGCAGAATAAAGGCGGAGGAATCCCGGTGACAGTTCCGCTGGTAGTTGTTCCGGGACAGTGGGAGATAATGATTCCGATGGCAGTAGATCATTGGGGTGATGCATGTATCCTGGCTCCATGGGCAGAGTACAAGATGCGTGGAGATCTCGGACTTCTGAAAACAATGTATCCGACGATGAAGCGTTACATGAAAGCATGTAAATTTTGGGCAGGCTTTGGATCTGTTGGAAAACATAAATATATCTGGAAACTTCTGCATCATTATGGTGACTGGTGTGCACCGGGTATCGGCATGTGGGCGTGGATGGGACGTGGAAAATGGACTGCAACAGCATGCATGTCTCATTCTAGTAAAATTTTATCTCAGATTGCCGAGCTGCTTGGAGAGAAAGAGGATGCTGTATATTATAGAAACCTCAGTGAAAAAACTGCAGAGGCTTACCGTGATCTTCTGATGGAGAAAGACTGTACGGTGAAGAAAGAATTTCAGACAGCTTATGTGCTTCCTCTTTATTATGGAATGCTTTCCGATGAGGATAAGAAAAAAACTGCAGCGCACCTTGCGAGAATCGTCAGGGAGAATGATTATCATATTGCAACCGGATTCCCGGGAACACCATACATTCTCTTCGCATTGGCAGACAATGGATATGAGGAAGACGCATTTAAGATGTTGATGACAGATACATGCCCATCTTGGCTGTATGAGATGAAGGTTGGAGGAACGACCATCTGGGAGCGCTGGGATGCACTCAGAGAAGATGGAACCTGCAATACAGGGGATGATGATGGAACCGGTGGAATGGTTTCTTTCAACCACTTCTCTTACGGAGCTGTCGGAGACTTCTTATATCGGAGAATCGCCGGAATTGAGACGTTAAGCGGCGGTGGAAAAGAAGTACGAATCGCGCCGATGGTTGGCGGTGGACTGACACAGGCAAGAGGAGTTGTCAACACAGCCTATGGAAAAGTCACCAGTGAATGGTGGATAAATGATGGAAAATTCACCCTTCATGTGGATATCCCATGTTCTACAATAGCAATCGTAAAACTTCCGGGAGGAGAAGAAAAGAAACTCGGAAGCGGAAGTTATACGTTGGAAGAAAAATTATAAAAGGAAAGGAAAAGAGAGATGGAGAAAAAGAAATTTTTCGATAATCCGTTGTTCCGGACAAAGATCACTTCCGCGAACGTAAAACCAAAGGAAATGCTCCTCGGATATTTTATCGCACCGTTTTGTGCACTGATCTCCAATGCTATTTTCGGATCTTATCTGAATAGATACTATTCGGATGTGCTTGGATGGACAGACAAAGCAAGATTCGGTGTGTTTTCGGCCATCCTTCCAATGATTTCTGTAATCTTTGTGATTATCGGAAACCTAGTGGTCGGACATCTGATGGATAATACAAGAACTTCACAGGGAAAGGCAAGACCATATATGCTTCTTTCAGCACCATTGGTTGCAGTAGCAATTGCCTTGTTATTCCTGACACCGGAGAATGCAAGCCCGGCGGTACAGATGGCATGGATCGCCATTTCCTATAACGTGTACTATGCAGTGGCTTATCCATTCTATTATACAGCACACAGTTCTTTAGTTGCACTGTCAACAAGAAATTCAAACCACAGAGGCATGCTTGCAACGTTCTCAAATGCATCGGGAGTTGCAGCAGTCGGAGTTGGAGCAAGTATTCTTGTTCCGATTCTTCTGCAGAGTTTCCTTTTTGTAGATCATGACGGAGTAATTGATACAACAGCAAGTTACAACAACTGGAGAATCGTGATGGTTGTTCTGTGTGTTGTAACATTTCTGGCAATCCTTTTGGAGTACTTCTTCACAAGAGAACGTATCACAGAGGAAAATATGAAGCTGAATATCAAGGAAGAAAAACTTCCGATGAGCCAGCAGATTAAAGCCTGTGTTTCTAATAAATACTGGTGGATCATCATTCTTTACTTCCTGCTCTTCCAGCTTGGAGGACTTGTAAAGAATGGTTCTATGAGCTACTACGCAAGATGGATGTTTGATGGAATCAATACGGAGGCAGCGGCAGGAACTGCAATGGGAACACTTGGATTGATCGGTGGACTTCCGACTGCAATCGGTATGGTGCTTGCATGGCCAATCGCAGACAAGCTTGGAAAACAGAGAGCTGTGACACTTGGACTTGCAGTTTCTGTTGTTGGTGGGCTGGTGAGTTTTATCAATGTACATAGTTTCACTATTGTCTGTGCAGGAGTTATATTAAAAGGAATCGGATCCATTCCGGCCATGTATGTAACACTGGCACTTCTCTCGGATGTACTGGATCATCTGGAAGCAAAGAACGGATTCCGAAGTGATGGATTTACAATGTCTGTCTATGGAGCCATTATGGTTGGTATGACAGGACTTGGAAATGGAATTATCAATGCACTTCTGACAGCAACCGGATATGATGCAACAGCTTCTGTGCAGAACGGTGGAGTTCAGAGTATGTTGACACTTTGCTATCTTGGGATGGAACTGATCTGTTATGCAGTGATCGTTGTTCTGATGAGCTTCTTGAAGGTTGAGAAACATATCAAGGAAGATCAGCAGACGATTCTTGAGAATCAGAAGGCAGCGGTTCTTGCAGCAGGCGGCGAATGGATCGAACCGGCTGAGAGACTTCGTCTGGAACAGGAAGAAGCAGAACGCCAGGCAGAAGAAGCAAGAAAAGAAGAGCTGAAAGCATACTGTAAGAAGAAAGGATTAAGCTACGAGGAAGAAGAAGCGAAATACCAGAAGAAACTTGCAGACAAGAAAGCGAAGGCAGAGGCAAAAGCTGCGGCAAAGGCTGCAAAAGCGAAGAAATAAAACTGAATAACAAAGCATTCCATTCAGAGATGGAAGCGGAATGCTTGTTAGATAAACATTTATCTACAGGAGGGTAACTATGAAAGAGAAAAAGACAAAGCGTCGTGTATGGCGTGGTGTTGCCACAACAGGAACATCTTTACTTGCACTGTCTTTATCCGCATCTATGGTAATTGATACATTCCGTACGGATATTGATAAGTTCCTGGGAACACAGAGCACACAGATGGTAACAGACAATCAGACAGAGGACGATTATACTTACAAGTCTGATTACAGCAGCACAACAGAACTGCTGGATTCCATTGAGGATCTCGGAGAACGTATGAGTGAAGAGGGTACAGTCCTTCTGAAAAATAATGGTGCACTTCCGCTTTCCGCAGATGAGAAAAAGAAAGTGACATTCCTTGGATTCTCCAGTTATTTCCCAGTTCAGGGTGGAGATTTCGGAAGTACTCTTGCAGAGAACAAAGGAACAGATGCAGATACAGTAGATATGGTACAGGCATTTGAAGCAAAAGGATACAGCCTGAATCCAACGGTTCAGCAGATGTATGAAGGCATGAAAGAAGACTTTAAGTCTGAGGCGGTTCTTCCGTGGGGTGTTGTTACTTATTATCGTGCAACAGCACCGGCAGTTGGCGGAACATTTACAAGCCTGGAACCGTCACAGGAGAAGCTTGATAAAGCAGAGCCAACCTGGAAAGACAGCATGAATGACTACAATGTCATGATTGTTACGATCGCACGTGCAGCCGGTGAGAATGCAAACTATACACCTGGTGAAGAAGGTGTGAATCCGGAACAGAATCTCAATCAGGCAGACCCGCTTGGACTTTCTGACACAGAGCGTGCAACCATCGATGCAGCTGTAAAGGCGAAAGCAGAGAATGGTGGTAAAGTGATTGTTCTTCTGAATAATGCAAGTGCAATGGAAATTGATGAGCTCAAGAACAATGACGGAATCGATGCAATGCTTGAAGTAGGAATCCCGGGTGGATATGGATTCTACGGAGTAGCAGATGTGCTTAGTGGAGATGCAAACCCGTCAGGACATCTTGCAGATACTTATGCAGTAGACAACTCTGCATCACCGGCAGCACAGAATTACGGTGATTACGAGTGGACAAATGCAGACTCTGACTATTCCATTAACTCAGAAATCGTTGAGGCAGAGAGCATTTACACAGGATACAAATATTATGAGACACGTTATGCAGATACAGTTCTTGGACAGGGAAATGCGTCTGACAGCGTAGGAAGCTCTACAGGCGGAGCATGGACTTATGACAGTGAAGTTTCTTATCCGTTTGGTTATGGTCTTTCTTATACAACTTTTACACAGACTCTGGACAGCCTGAATGTAGATCTTGAGAAGAAGACTGTAACAGCAGAAGTGACTGTAACAAACACAGGGGATGTGGCAGGTAAAGATGTTGTACAGCTTTATGCTTCTACTCCTTACACAGATTATGACAAAGAGCACCTTGTAGAGAAGGCAGCAGTGCAGCTTCTCGACTATGAGAAGACAGAGGAACTTGCACCGGGTGAATCTACAAAAGTGACGATTACAGCAGATGCCCAGGATATGGCAAGCTGGGACAGCACAGCAGAAAATGAAGCCGGAACAACAGGTAACTACATCCTGGATGCAGGAGATTACTATTTCACAATTGGAAATGGAGCACACGATGCAGTGAATAACGTGCTTGCAGCACAAGGATACAGCGAATCCAATGGAATGACATCCGCAGGCGATGCCGTAAATGTAAAATCATGGAATCTTGCAGCAATGGATACAACAACATTTGCCAAGACAGAGAATGGAACAGCAGTAGAGAATCAGCTTCAGGATATGGATCTGAATACGTACATGCCAGATACAGTTACTTATCTGACAAGAAATGACTGGAGTGGAACATTCCCGAAGACATACAAAGATCTGACAGCTACGGATGAAATGGTTCAGATCATGCAGAATGATACATATGAGATCACAGAGCAGGGAGATCCGGACGCTGTAACATTTGGAGCAGATAACGGATTGACACTTGCAGACCTTAAGGGTAATACAGACCCTGCAGATGAAAAATGGTCAGAACTGATGGATCAGATTACATTAGAGGATTGTATGATCCGTGTCGGATTTGGTGGAACAAGTACAAAACCGATCGAGTCCATTTCTTCTCCGGAAGCAGTTCAGAATGATGGACCGAATGGATTTAACTCTTATACACTTGGGCAGTATGCAAACACAGATACAAGTTCATCAGATCCATGCGCAGTTGACCCGGATGACAAGAATTTAAACTATAAGTTTGGAACAATGGTAAATGAGCCGGTAATCGCACAGACATTCAGCAAACAGCTGGCGGCAGAATACGGACAGGTTATTGGCAACTACTCTCTGTGGTCAAACCTGACAATCTTCTGGGGAGCAGGAACAAACCTTCACCGTACACCTTATAATGCACGTAATCATGAGTATTATTCAGAGGATGCAGTTCTGACAGCTTATCAGGCGTCCAATTACATTGCAGAGGCACAGAAATATGGTGTCCTGATCGCACCGAAGCATTTTGCATTCAATGATACAGAGATTAACCGTTCTGGTATTGCAACATTTATGACAGAGCAGAAAGCACGTGAAAATGAACTCCGTGGAGTACAGGCATCTGTAGAGGATGCGCAGACACTTGCGATGATGACAACATTCAACCGTATCGGATGTACAGCAGGAAATGCACACTACGGACTTTTGATGAACATTCTTCGTAAAGAGTGGGGATTCCAGGGACTAATCAGTGAGGATTTTATCCAGGATGCAAACTATGCAGTACTGAAAGAAGCGGCACACTGTGGTGTGACAATGACATGTAACACAGGTGACAGCACAATGGAAGCAGTCAGCGCAAAATGGCCATACTGGACATTAGACAACGTAAGCAAAGATGCAGAATTGATGCAGGATCTGAAGAATGACATGACATGGCAGAATTATGCAATTGCAAATTCAAATGCAATGGACGGACTGAATTCTACATCACGAATCGAGCATGTGAGAACATGGTATGACAATGCACTGACCGCGGCAGAGGCAGTCTTCGCACTGCTGACACTTGCAGCAATTGCAATGTATATCAAAGGTAACAAGAAGAATCAATAAGAGGGGGCATAGTAGATGAGTTTTATCAAGAAACAATCCGTAGGTTTTTACTTTGCAGCTCTGGCCGTGATCGCCGCAGTTGTAGCAACTGTTTTCTATCTGATCAACTGTAATACAGCTTATTTCAGTAACTTTGGAGTAAATGCAGTAATTGTAGGTTGCCTGATCGTGGCAATCGTTTTGGAACTGGTTTATATTATCGGGTATAACAAGGTAGGAGTAAGCCTTGTTATGGATGTGCTTCCGTTGGTATGTGGCGCGCTGATGATGGTGGCGTTCGCACAGTTCATTACAGCACGTGTCAACAGTATTGCAACAATCCTTTCTTTCGAGAGAAATGCACAGACAATGAGTGATTTGTCCAGTGCGATTGTTGGAATGATATGCTGCTTTGTAGCAATCCTTTTGAATATCATCGGTTCTTACTTCAAAGTAGTGAAAACAGAAGAATAATAGAATACATATATCAGGCAAAACAGGCGGTTTTCGGGGAACGGGAGCCGCCTGCTTGCTGATTCCGGGAAACAGTATCCCTTGTTACTGTCTGATGGAAAAATGAGTTTAAAAACATACAAAATAGTGGTAAAATAAAATGAATATTGACAGAAGAAAATCAGGAGGTGAACTGCTATGCTCCGTATTGCGGTAGTGGAGGATGATAAGACATATGCAGCGCAGCTGAAGGAATATCTTGTGCGTTATGGAACAGAGACGAATCAGAAAATAAGTGTTGCATTATTTCCGGATGGGGAAGACATTGTGACGGACTATTCGGCGGAGTTTGACATCATTCTGATGGATGTAGAAATGACGTTTATGGACGGCATGACAGCGGCAGAGAAGATCCGTGAGAAGGACAATGAAGTTGTTATTATATTTATTACCAATATGCCACAATATGCAATTCAGGGTTATAAAGTGGACGCACTGGACTATGTGTTAAAGCCTATCTCTTACTTTGCCTTTTCACAGAGGATTGACCGTGCGTTGACTCGTGTGAAGAAAAAAGAAGCAACTTATATTACCGTTGCTCAAAAAGGTGGGAAAAAGAAACTGAATGTGGATAAGATCTGTTATGTGGAAGTTCGAGATCACGATCTGATCTATCATTCTACAAAAGGGGATATTGTGACGAAAAGCTCCATGAAGGAAGCGGAGGACATGCTGGACGGAACAAAGTTCTTCCGGTGTAACCGCTGTTATTTGGTGAATTTGGAATATGTAGAAGATTTTCGTGGAAATGATGTGACGGTAGCTTCAGATGTGATCCAGGTAAGCCGCGCAAGGAAGAAAGCATTCATGGATGCGTTGAATGATTATATGAATGAGGTGGGACGTTAATGAATGGAATGACTTTTGTTAATACACCGGGTTATTATTATTCCATTGCGTATTTTCTGGCGGCATTTCTTGTGAATCGGACAAACAAGCAGAGAGACGGTGTAAAGGGATGGAAACGCTGGCTAATTCATATAGGATTTTTGGGCGGAATTGTTGGGTTCATGGAATTGACAGACGGTGTACGACAGATGCTTTTTATTCCGTGCATGATGTTTTCGATTTCTATGCTGTTGTTTTATATTTATCTGTGCTGTGATTTTGGATTAAAAGATGCCGGATACTATTGTGCCAGAGCATTTATTTGTGGAGAGTTTGCCGCATCTTTGTGCTGGCAGATCTATTTCTATTTTATTACGATCAAGAGTGATGGTATAAAATGGTCCGGTTGGAAATGGTTGGAACTGTTGGTTGTTTATGTAAGTGTCTTTGGCGTGTTGTATTTTCTGGAAACGCATCTGAAAGAAGAGACGGAGGAGAATAGCATCAACAGCAGAGAACTGATCACGGTAATCATTATTACAGCTGCGGTTTTTGTGGTGAGTAACATTAGTTACCTGGATCAAGGAACCCTATTTAGTAGCCGTTTTGCAGGGGAGATGTTTACGATCCGTACACTGGTAGACTTAAGCGGTATGGCAGTTCTGTATGCTTATCACATTCAGATGAGGGAGCTTCAGATGAAGTTTGAAGTGGATACGCTTCAGAATATTCTGGAAATGCAGTATAAAAACTATCAGTTGTCCCAGGAAAGCATTGAGATTGTGAATCAGAAATATCATGATCTCAAGCATCAGATCACGCTTCTGAAGGCAGAGGCTAACAGTGAGAAATCAACGCAGTATTTGGAACAGATGGAGAAAGAGATTAAGTCTTATGAAGCACAGAATAAGACAGGAAATAAAGTGTTGGATGCAGTTCTGACAAGTAAAAGTCTGTATTGTCAGAATAAAGGAATTGGATTCACCTGTGTGGCAGATGGAACACTATTGAATTTTATGGCAGAGATGGATATCAGTGCTCTTTTTGGAAATATTCTTGATAATGCGATTGAAGGTGCGGAGAAAATCCCAGAGAAGGAAAAACGCTTGATTCATCTATCGGTAGCAGAACAGAAGAGCTTTCTTAGAATTCGCGTGGAGAATTATTGTGAGGAGAAGATTGTGTTCAAGAACGGAATTCCACAGACAACGAAAAAGGACAAGCGTTTTCATGGATTTGGGATGAAGAGTATTCAGAGTACAGTGAAAAAGTATGGTGGCTCTGTGACAGCAGGAGTGAGAGATAACTGGTTTGAGTTGAGGATACTGATTCCATTGCATGTAGTATGAAATTTTGAAGATTTGTTCATGAGAACAGCTAAACGAAAACCCCGAAAGTGTGCGAGACTTTCGGGGTTTTCGATTCCGTATTATTATATCACAGTTCCTTAATCATACAATACTGCTTTAATCCGAAGTGTGATTTCTCCACAATTCCAAATATCTTAAATCCCAGATGCTCATAAAAAGGAACATTATGTGGATTATGTGTCTCAAGAGAAATCATCATATCATTGCGATCGGCGCAGGCAATGACTTCATTCATCATCATTTCAGCCAGACCATGATGCTGGAATTTCGGATCAACGGCGAGGTAGATGACATGAAGTCTTCGGGTTTCATGAAGCTGGGCGGTCCAAGCGGAGTTGAGGTAATCTTTTCCGAGGACAAAGTTGAAAAATGTCTTCATCGTCGGATCCTCGTGGAGCAGCCAGCCGTCTGTGATGAGGCTTTCTTTCAGGCTGACAAAATAATTATAAAATGCATGACGGTGATCGGATTCGTCAGAAAGGATCAGGACTCCCTTCAACTCAGGGCTGTCAGCAAAGACTTCACAGGTTTCAAATAATTCAGTTACGTCGCACTCAAGAAGATGTGGCAGCAGACGTTCTTTTGTTGCTTCATCTTCAATCAGAGTGCTGTAGAGAGGGTCGTTCTGAAAGCAGACGGTCAGTATTTCTTTGAGGCGGTCAAGATCTTGTTCCTGTACTTTGTAGAGCTTATCGCTGTTCATTGGTTTTCTCCATCCTTTTCTTTTTATAATCTTTCAGTAACTGTTCAAGACAATCATTTATTAATATCTGAATTTTATCAACGGATTGTTTCATATAATGTAAATCATCTTTTAAGTAAGCCTGCTGACGGCGGATAGCAGCTTCAAGTCTTCTGATCTCAAGATCAAGAGAGCCAGGGATTGCCATCTGATCCAGTTCTTTCAGACGCTGGACAAGACCGTAGAGATTCTCATGGTGAAGAATGCGTCCTGCGCCCCACATCAGACGGTCTTTTGGCTGATGTAAAATATATTCCGTAAAGTGATAATAGACTTCTTCATCGAATAAAAATGCATAACAGTTATTATCTACCTCATAGAGTGCCTCCAGTGCGGCAGTGATGTTCTGGCTTTCCAGTGCATGGACTGCCTGCTCCAGGTGACAGAGGTTCTGACTGGCAGCAGTATGAGGGAAGCAGACTGCGTCCTGCCAGTCGAGGCGGACGAAGTAGTCCTGCATCTTCCGGAAAATGTGCAGCAGTTTAGAAGAAAGTCCGGACACCATTGGGAAGTCAGCGGAAACAGTATGGTTGTTGATCTCCTGAATCTTTTCATATAATAAATCGGCAGATTCACATACCTTTGAAATACTTTCCAGAAGCGCCGGAATTTCTTCCAACAATTCTGCCGGGGCATTGGACTGTGCTGCAAGACAGTCGGCAACGGAACTTTTCATTGCCAGAAAATGTCTGGAAAAGTCAAGTGGCGGAAGTGTCAGCTGATCCAGTGTAACTAAAAGCCTTGTATAGAGCTCATGGTGGAAACGGTAAACTGCTTCCTGATAGAATTCTTCATTGTCATATTGGGAGTGGTAATGCGTTTCCATAAACGGTCCTGCGCTGAAATCATTTACGGTAGATGGAATACCGGAGATGGCGATGGAAAAATCATCAGACCATGTCTCGATTGGTGCAAGTACTGTCAGTCCATCAGGGTAAGCCTCTTTCGGAACAGTTATATTTTCACAAAAATGTTTCAGAAAATCAGCAGACTCATAAGTAGAGCGGATTGCATCCTGTGTGTTATGGGCGTGAGCCGGAAGTTCAAAGTTGAGATCAGCGATCACGCGGCCCTGCCATTCCGGGTGAACACGGAATACCTGGTTCCAGGCTCCGGTTGACCAGTCGAATTTAGAATCACAGACACCCCACTCTTCGGCAGCAAGGGCACATACTGCGATTGTATAGCGCGGTTGATAGCCACTGTCAATCAGAGCCTTTATGATTCCAAATGTCATAGAGACCGCACAATTGTCATCCTGAAATCCGTCAAAATAGGAATCGTAGTGTGCGGAAAGCAGAATCATCCGGTCGTCCCCTTCAGAAGCGGCAGTTCCCGGAAGATATCCGGTAATGTTATAAGCCGGGCGGTTACGTTCAACCCAGGAAGAGGCGTTGAGTTCAACTGCGACAGAGGACGGATGAGATGTGGCAGGATCTTCGGGACAGAGAAGTTCTTTTAAATAAGAAGCATCCTGTCTCGAAAGAGAGAATGCAGGGGCATATTCCGGTCCTGCGATATCCTGAGCGTTGAGTGCCCGCGGATCAATCTCAGCATAACCCTGTGTCTGGACAGCAATCAGTCCGACAGCACCTTTCAAATATGCCTGATAGACAGGGTAGTTGATCCACCATTCATCACGCTGGTTGATATCAGCAAGAACGAGCTTTCCACGGACATTGAGCCCTTCATAGTCCGATGCGGTTCCACGGCCGACATAGACAAGATCATAAGTCTCGAATCCATCTGTCTCAAAATTCGTCTGATAAGCACCCATCTGACAAGTATGCAGTTCTCCATGTTGATCCTGGAAACGGAGCACAGCACGTTCAAAGGTCCAGGAATCCAGCCAAAATTCATCCTTCGTCACATTCTGAAGTCCGATGCGTTTCATTTCTTCGTATAAAAAATCCCCTGTCTTATGTTCCGCATCAGAACCGGCAGTTCGGAAACCGAGTACCGGATTGGTTTTGTGAGTCTCCATCTGCTTTGCCAGCTGATAAGAGTAAGTAATGTCTAGATGTGAAATGCATTCGTTGATTCTGTTTTCTGTCTTTGATTCCATTTATATCACCTCTGAAAGTCTGAGCCTGTTGTATGTGTTTGAGTTTCTGCGCTTATTTTAGCACTGCATGCAGAGTGTGACAAGAGTAGAAATAATTTCCCGCAAGCTCGATCAGCGTTCGTGCCGGCTTGCTGATATAATGTCCCTTGCGATATGCAGCAACAATCTCCCAGGAAGGATGGTCAGGTAATTGAAAATAGGTAATTGCCTCATCTTCCGGATCCATATAATACATCGGTAAAATTCCACAGCAGATATTTTCATGGATCATGGAGATGATCGCATGGTTATTTGAAGTCTCGAACAGAACATTAGGGGTGAATCCGGCATTTTTAAAAATGGAATCAACGATCTCACGGATGGTAGAGGTTTTCTGTGTGAGGACAAAAGGCTCTTCTCTGAGCAGAGCCAGATCGCCGTTCCTCATATCTAAAGCAGTCACAAGCTTTGTTGGAACGGCAAGAACCATTTCTTCCGAAGCTAGTGTTTCATAGATGATTCCTGGTTTTTGCTGCGATCTGGTCAAAGTCATAAAACCAAGGTCAAGTTCACCGGATAAGAGAAGTGGATGCTGATCACGAACGCTGCGTTCAATCGGTTCCACTTCTATACGTGGACAAATATTGTGGAACTTAGGGTAAACACTGGTGAACATGGCAATTCCGCGGCCGGGAGTGAATCCGAGAGTGATATGACCTTTTTGTGCTTCGCAGAGATCGTGAATCTGATTGTAGGATTTTTTGTGGGCCTATGTTCTGGTGCGGCTGTGGTGATTTCACAGTTCTACGGCGCAAAAGACCACAAAAATCTCAAAAAAGCGCTTCACACATCCATGATTTTTTGTCTGGCAGCCAGCATAATTGTGGGAACAGCAGGATTTATCCTGGCAGAGCCGATCCTTCACCTGATGAAAACACCGGCAGAAGTAATTCCGGATTCTGTACTGTACCTGCATATCTATTTTGCGGGAACTTTTTTCAATCTGGTTTACAACATGGTATCCAGTATCTTAAGAGCAGTAGGAGACTCCAAAAGACCCCTTTATGTGCTGATCATCACCTGCCTTTTGAATATTCTTCTGGATGTTGTGTTTGTTGTAATCTTCCATATGGGAGTTCTTGGCGTTGCACTTGCAACAGTCAGCTGTCAGGCAGTCAGTGCCATTCTTGTAACCTGGTTTTTGATGCGGGCAGAAGATATTTACCGTCTGGAATTCCATGAGATCCGTTTTGATCTCCGGTCTCTTGGAGCAGTTTTAAGGATTGGACTTCCAGCAGGACTGGAATCTGTGATGTACAACATTGCCAATCTTACTATTCAGATTTTTGTCAATGAGCTGGGAACGGATACCGTGGCAGCCTGGGGAACCCTGGGAAAAATTGACGCGGTATTCTGGATGGTCTGCAATGCCTTTGCTATCTCAATTACCACCTTTGTGGGACAGAACTACGGTGCCGGAAAATACCACCGCATGCGAAAAAGCGTCCGTGTCTGTATGGCAATGGCATATATTACCGCATTTATTGTAAGTGGTGCAATTGTTCTGTTTGCGGGATCAATTTACCGCCTATTTACCACAGATCAGACAGTGGTGAAAATTGGAGTCCATATGATCCGGTTCCTGATCCCATCGTATGCGCTTTATGTTGTGATCGGAATTCTGTCCGGCGCCCTGCGTGGTGCCGGAAGAGTTCTGATTCCCATGATTCTGACATGCGGAGGCGTCTGCATGATCCGGATTATCTGGCTGTTTGCCTTTGTAAAATCCCATCCCGGAATTAACAGCATTATGCTCAGCTATCCGGTGTCCTGGGTAATTACTGCGGTGCTGTTTGTCATTTACTATTTCCGGCGTTTTCCCGGTATACAAAAAAAGAAATAACCATATAAAAAGGGTGCTGATTCTGCGTGATAGCAGTGATTGGCACCTTTGTTTTTCTCGGAAAATGTCGATTTATTACGAATTGATTTCATTGCCTGAAAAGAGAAAAAGCGGTATTCTGGACGCATATAGATGGATATTTAAAACAGCACAAAAGGGGATGAATCACATGCACAATCTGCGAAAAACAATAAGATATGGGATTTTATCAATACTTGGAGTGATTGTTATGGGGATCTGCATGAGGTACGCCATAAAAACGGCAATGGCAGCAATCACAGCCCTGACGGTGGGAATCCGAAACCGATCCGGAAAGCGGGGTGGCAGCCATAGAGAAGAAAAATAAGCTGTGGACTCTTATTTTCGGAATTACAGTGATTTTATCCATGGCGGCATTTTTTCTGATGTACCGCATGAACAATGAATATACGGCCAGAGGAGAGCAGCCCATTCAGGGAATTCTCTGTCTGGATGAGGAAAAAGCAGCGGGGAAACTGCATTATCTGGCCAGAGAATGGCAGTATTTTCCGGGGAAACTTCTTACTCCAGATATGCTGAAAGAAAACACCGGATATTACAGCCGGTATATTTCCATTGGAGAATACGGAGGAATGGAACTGGGTGACAAAAATGCCTCTCCCTATGGCTGCGGAACCTATCGGATGATTCTGATTCTGCCGAAAAAAGAACAGACATGGGCCCTTTCTCTTAAGAAGGTCTTTTCCGCATACCGGATTTATATCAACGGAGAACTGGCAGGAGAAGTGGGAGATCCGGATGAAAAAACTTATAAAGAGCAGATTATGAACCGTGTTTTTACATTTCAGGGATCTGAAATGGCGGAAATTGTCATAGCAGTGGCAGACAAAAACCATGTCAAATCCGGAATTCAGTATATTCCGGTGTTCGGGTCCCCGGTTCAGATCAATATGCAGAGAGGATTGCGGGTACTTGGGAGCGGATTTGCCATGGCATTTTGTATTTGCGTCATGTTTGGAGTGCTTACAGTACATATCCGCACCAGGACATATCTGTCTCTTATGATTGATGTCTGGATTGTGGCAGCTTTTCTTCTGGAAATTTTTGTGGATATTCTTCCCTCAGCAGGAATTTTCTATGAAGCATCCTGGATCAGCGAAGCTGTCAAATGGGTTGCGGCGTTTTATATGCTGGTAAATACTTTCGGGGAAACTGACTGCGGATATGGGAAAATTGTTCTGGTGGGAACAACGGTTTACGCCTGTTCCCTTGCAGCAGATCGGATCTGGCCTCTTTACGAACCTATCATCGGAGGCCGGTTTCCGGAGACCGG
>OIZE01000286.1_pt1 | contig 44587 bp, 42 predicted proteins | sample 1588421 | NCBI WGS metagenome assembly OIZE01 (sample SAMN03283251) | human gut metagenome | biome: human-associated habitat; material: feces | host: Homo sapiens | place: USA | collected 2013 | reverse complement strand
GTGTAAGGGGGATATTCTCTTTCGAGAAAGAGAATATCCCCCTTATTATCCGTGCAGCACTGTGTGCTGCAATTTTCTGAAATTACTTCAGCTTTATCGGCGTGAGCTGGAGATAATCGTCCAGCGTGCCGTCATGCAGGCAGCAATCGATGATCTCGCGGCCCAGCGGGTCGAGATCGTCGGAAACGAACTGCTGGAGCTGCTCTTTGAAGAAGTCGGTCAGGATCTTGGCGCCGGCGTCGTAGCCCGCGTTGCCGAGCTTGGACTGCGTCTCGGGGCGCAGGAACGTCTGACGGATGAACTGGCCGTCGAGCTTCATTTCATCGAGCGCGTAGCCGAACAGCGGGCAGCGCGCGGGGACCAGATGCTTTTCGCGCACAAAACCGTTGTGGCGCGCGAGGTATTCGCGCGAGAGCCACTCGCCCATGAATCCAACATGATAAGCGCCGATGTGCTGGTTCGGGATCAGCACGTTCGTCGTCTTAGGCGCAGACATGATCTGCTCGAGCAGCAGATTCGCCTGCGTGACTTTGAGGCCCGTGGCGAACGGCCAGTAGGAGCCGACGCCCTCGGCCTTCAGGCCGCTGCCGGCGTTCGTATCGGCGATGGACGGGTTCTTGAAGCCGCGCGGGGAGACGAGTCTCCACAGCCAGGCAATGGACTGGGGGACGACCTGCAGCATGCCCATGACGCCGTAGTTCGGGTCTTTCGCAGTAGAGGGCGGCATGCGCACACCGAAGCTGCGCACGTCGACCTCGACGGGCTCGGTATCAGGCACGATATTGTCAACCATCTTGCGCGGCAGGATGACGCGCGGGTTGGAGCAGGGCTTGCCGTTCGACTCGATCACATGCTCCCAGATGAGGCAGGTCGCACCGGGGACACCGTCCATGTTGAAGAAGACCAGCGGCTCGCTCGGATGGATACAGATGCGCTCATAAAGCGGGCTGTTACCGTAGGCATTCATGCCGTCCATACGCAGGAACCAGCCGTCCTCGGCATCGAGGATGCGCAGCTTGCCGCTCTCGGGATCCTGGAAGCTCTTGAGCGCGCAGGCCATATCATCGGCAATGGGGTGGATCTTGCAGCTCTCGCCAAGCGTCATGTAATATTTTTCGCCCGTGACCGTATGCGTACCGATGAGCAGGCGGTCGTCCTCTTCGCGGTGGAAGTCCTCGAGCATTTCGCTCTTGCCGCCGCCGGACGCGCCCTCGTGCATGAACACAACCTCGCACTCATACGGCGTCTCGACCATGGCCGCGCTCGTGTGGCAGCAGACCCAGCCCTCCTGCTCACCGATGTCGAGCAGCAGCGAGAAAACGCCCTTCTTGGCGCTGGGGCCGGGATAGAGGTTGTAGGCCCAGACCTCGTGCATCTCCTTGGAGCGGTTGTGCACGACGACCTGCTTGCCGTCAAAGTGCGTGTGTCGGAACGGCGGTGCGACAAAGATGATGGCGCGGGGCTTATAGTGCTCAGGCACATCGACAATGCTCGTAAAGCCCTGCATGTTCGCCAGCGACAGCGCGAAGAACGCGGCGTTGAGCGGGCAGATCATCAGGCTCGGATAGCCGTGGCCGCGCGGACCGGCAGAAAACGGCAGCATGATGACCTGCTGCGTGGAGAGCCAGTCGAGCGTCTCCTGACGAAGGGACGAAAACTCATAGCCGAAGCGATCCTTAAAGCGCGGCTTGTCGGAGGGCAGATCGTCGCCGATGGCCATGCTGTTCGGGTCGCGGCGGCGCATGTAGTCTTCCATGAAGTTGACGACGCAGCCGTTCTTGCAGCGCACGACCTCCGCTTCCTTGACCGTGCCCTTGCCCTCAATGGGGTAGACCACGTCATAGCGGGAGGTGTGCGTGGGGCCGTAGGCCATCTCCTCGAGCTCCGCCTTCGTTTCGGCGTAAGCGATGCACTTGCACTTTTTGAGTGCTGCGGCGACCTCGGGGGCTAAATCAAATTTTTCAAAATACTGGTCAAACATGAAAAGATCCCTCCACATCTCATTGGGGTTTGATGATTGTTTATTCGCTGCGGGACTTTTTCATGCCGCGTGTCTCCGGGAGAAGAACACTGCTGCGGCATAATAAAAGATTGAGGTAATGCTATCACGATTGATAGAAAAACGCAATAAAACATCCTTGAATGTTTTAGAAAACATGGATGATTTTTCAAAATAGTTAAATAAACAAAAAGAAGACGCTCTGCTGCGCAAAGCGTCTTCGCGGGAAAACCGAAAGGATTTACGAGATCTTTCTGAGAAAATTGCCGCCGATGCGCACGCCCTCCTGCACGATGAAAAAGGCGTGGGGATCGAGCTCACGCACGGTCTCCTGCAGCTCCGCGACCTCGAATTTCGAGACGCAGACGCATAGCACGCGCATGTCGCTCTCCGTATATGCGCCCTTGCCCTCCCAGTACGTTACGCCGCGGCCAAGGCGCGACATGATGCTGCGCGGGAGCTCGGGGTCTGCGTCCCTTGTGAAGATGAGCACCTGCACATTGATGTTCTGCTGGTGCCCGCGGTCGATGAAGAGCGAGCAGAACACGGTGTAAATGACGGAGTAGATGGCCGTCTGGATGTCGAAGAGCAGTGCGCAGGCGATGTAGAGCACGATGTTGAAGCCCAGCGAAAAACGTCCGACGGTGAAGCGGCTGCCGCGCTTCGTGAGGCACAGGCCGACGACATCGAGCCCTCCGGTCGAGCAGCCGCAGGTCAGAGCCAAGCCGAGGGCAAAGCCGCACAGAATGCCGCCGACGAGGCACGAGGCGAGAGGATCGTCCAAAATCGGCACGGCGGGCGACTGGATCACGCTCAAAAAGAGCGACGACGCGCCCACGCAAATCAGCGTGCGGATCAAAAACGCGCGCCCGAGGTCGCGCCACGCGAGATACAGCACCGGAATATTGATGAGAAAGTACAAAATACCGGCGATGTCCACCCCCGCGGGCAGCTCAACGGCCTGCGCGAGCAGTGTTCGGATGATCTGGCTCAATCCGACTACGCCGCCGGAGTAGAGGCCCATCGGTACGACGAAAAGGTTCACGCCCAGCGCGTAGAGGAATGTTGCGAAAACCGCGATCAGGACGCGCGCCCATTTGTTTTGCAGCGCTTTGTGCAGCATAGCTCTTGCCCTCACTTTTCTCCGCACTGACCATTATTCTATGTACCCGTGCGGGTCTTATTCGCTTGTTACCTTTTGATTATAGCCCATAGCGGAGGCACTTGTAAAGTCTTCTCCGCGCGCGGGAGAGCGTGCGCGACACCGTGGACTTGTCCCGCCCGATGGTCGCGGCGATCTCCGTGACGGTCATGTTTTCCTCGTACCGCAGGCGCAGCAGCTCGCGCTGGCGGGCGGTAAGCTCCTCCTCGCGGGCAAGGCGCAGATTGCGCTTGAGGCGCATGAGGTCGCTCTCGTTGTCGCCCGCGTGCGCGGCGATCCATGCGGTCATATCGCCGTAAACTTCATTGTTGCGCATACTATAAGGTGTACTTTTCATTGCGGCAATAGCCCCTTTCGTAATAGTGCCGCGTCAGCTCGGCCAGCTCGCGCGACTGGCGCTGAAGCTGCTGGAGCTCTAAGATACGCCGCTTGAGTCGCTCGCGCTCCTCCTTCGTCGGCGCGGCCTTGGCCTGCTCGCGCAGGACCGTGATGCGCATACGGAAGCGCAGCGCGTCCTCGCGGTAGACAAACGACATCTGATACAGCGTCATAGCGTGCTCGCCTCCCCTGATATGTATTCAAACGACCGGAGCGCTTCGCGCGCAAAGCGCGGAAAGCAGTCCGCGCAGACGGTCACGCCGTTCCGGTACCACAGCGTTTCTCCCGCGTAAATGTCCTGCGCGCAGAGTGAGCAGACCGCGTGCACCGAATCATGGTGTCTTTTTCCTGCGTACAACAAAATTCCTCCTTTTTTCAAATTTCCTGTTGACAAACGAATCGAAGTCTGGTAATATACAATCTGTTCGTTGCTGAGATGCTGGTATAGCTCAGCTGGTAGAGCAGCTGATTTGTAATCAGCAGGTCGGGGGTTCGAATCCGTCTACCAGCTCCACCGACAAGCAAACAATTTCAGATGGGGGAATTCCCGAGTGGCCAAAGGGGGCAGACTGTAAATCTGTTGTCAGTGACTTCGGTGGTTCGAATCCACCTTCCCCCACCAAGAACGAGTTGATGAAAGTCAGCTCGTTCTTTTTGTTTTGTAGTGGTTTGGAAAATGTAAGCGATACGCCGGTGGCGTATCAGAGCCGCTCTGCGGCCTGCGTCGAGATCACACTTTCGTCGTTTTACCACAAAAGCAAAAATATCGAGCTGCCCTTAGGCTGGCTCGATATTTTCTTTCTCTCTATTTTTTCCCGTCCGTCCTTTTCAGGGCGGCGCGTTTTCTTTTTCTGCTGCGGGGATCAGCCGCCGTACCGGTATCGGCGGCGTGCGCCGCGGGCAAACTGAGGAGAACGATTGCCGCGGCATGCTGGCAAGTACAAAGAACTTGTCAGCAAAATCAAGATATCACAAGAATCTTGCTATGTCAAGAATAAATTTACAAGATTCTTGTTATAATTGATTGACAGTTACAAGCTTCTGCGATAGAATACAGTCAAATCTTGTCGCAACCTGCGTTTTCTGGGGGAATCTTGATGAGTTTTGGCAAACAAATGCGTCTGCGGCGTGAGGAGCTTCATCTCTCGCGCGCGGCGCTGGCGGAGGAGCTTGGCGTTTCGCCCTCTGCCATCAGCAACTATGAAAACGGCGTCAGCTCGCCGAAGGAGGAGGTGCTGCTCCGGCTGTTCGATGCGCTTGAGATCGACCCGAACTACCTTTACCGCGATTCGTTCCGCTCAGGCAGCTTCGTCTGCTCGCGCGCAGAGCAGGATTTGATCGAAAAGTGCCGCTCGCTCTCGCCGCTCGAGCGCGAGACGGTAGGCAGCCTCGTCAGCGCCCTGTGCACGATGCATACAGGGCGGGAGGAAGCGAGCGCGCCGCGCCGCATCCCGCTCTACCGCTCGATCGAGGCAGCGGGCTACGCCGCCCCCGTGCCAGGCGAGGATTTTGACTACATCGTCGACCACGGCGATGTGCCGCCGGGAGCGGAATTCGCCGTGCGCATCCGCGACGACAGTTTAGAACCCGTGCTGCACAGCGGCAGCGTCGCCTACCTCAATCACGACCCGCTGCATGCGGGCGACGTGGGCATCTTCTGCATCGGGGGCGACATGCTCTGCAAGCAGTATTACCGCGACCCGCTCGGCGTTTCGTACCTCTTTTCTCTGGGGCGGGATCGCGGCGCGGACGTCGTCTGCGGCCCTGAGAGCGGAAAGCGCTTTATCTGCTTCGGACACGTGATCTTAGATCATCGTGTGCCGCTGCCCGGTATGGGCCTGTGAGCGGGAAAAAGGCGCATTTTGCGTGGAAAAAGACTTGAATCGTTCACAAATTCTGCTTATAATGTAGGTTTGGAAATCAACAAAAAAGAAGGAAGCGTATTTCTTATGACGAAAATTGACATTTTCTCCGGCTTTCTGGGCGCCGGCAAGACCACGCTCATCAAAAAGCTGATCGCGGAAGCCTACAGCGGCGAAAAGCTCGTGCTGATCGAGAACGAATTCGGCGAGATCAACATCGACGGCGGCTTTCTGAAGGAGTCCGGCATCGAGATCTCCGAGATGTCCGCGGGCTGCATCTGCTGCTCCCTCGTCGGTGACTTCAACAAGGCGCTCAAAGAGGTCGTGGCGCAGTTCCACCCCGACCGCATCCTCATTGAGCCGAGCGGCGTCGGCAAGCTCTCTGACGTCATCGTTGCCGTCGAGCGCACCGTCGACGAGTGCCTGGGCGAGCTCAAGCTCAACAGCTATGTCACCGTGGCCGACGCCAGCAAGGTCAAGGTCTATATGAAGAACTTCGGTGAGTTCTACAACAACCAGATCGAGGCCGCCGGCACGATCATTCTTTCCCGCACGCAGAAGCTCTCGCAGGAAAAGCTCGAGGCTGCCGCCGCGATGCTGCGCGAGAAGAACCCCGACGCCGCCATTCTGACGACTCCGTGGGACGAGCTGGACGGCAAGACCATCCTCTCCGCCATCGAAAAGGTGTCGCTCAGCGAGGAGCTTCTTGAAAAGATGCGCCGCGAGCACGAGATCGAAGAGGCCGAGCACGAGCATGAGCATCACCATCATCACGATCACGATGAACATGACGAGCACGACTATGAACACGAGCACCATCATGACCACGATGAGGATGAGCATGACCACGAGCATGGGCATCATCACGACCATGACCATGATGACCACGATCACGACGAGCACGAGCATCACCACCATCACCACGACGGCGAGGAGTGCGACGATCCCGAGTGCGAGTGCCACCATCACCATCATCACCACGCCGACGACGTCTTCTCCTCCTGGGGCAAGGAGACGCCGAAGAAGTTCAGCAAGGAAGCTCTTGAGGACATGCTCCACAAGCTGGACAGCGGCGACTACGGCCACATTCTGCGCGCCAAGGGCATCGTGAACGGCGAGGACGGCTGGCTCGAATTTGACTACGTGCCCGAAGAGCACGAGGTCCGCGCGGGCCATCCCGACTATACGGGCCGTCTGTGCGTTATCGGCGCGGAGCTCAAGGAAGACGGCCTTGCAGAACTGTTTGGAGTGTAATTCATGGATATTCCTGTTTATCTGGTCGCCGGATTCCTCGATTCCGGCAAAACGAGCTTTATCAACGGCATTTTAGAGGACGGCTTCGCCCGCGAGGACAGGACGCTTCTGATCTGCTGCGAAGAGGGCGACGAAGAATACGAGAAGAAGGCGCTCGACAACGTCACCGTCGTCACGGTAGACGACGAAGAGGAGCTGACGCTCGCTTTCTGCAAGGAGCTTGAAAAGAAGCACCGCCCCAAGCAGGTGCTCATTGAGTACAACGGCATGTGGCAGATGGAAAAGCTCTACCGCGAGGTGCTGCCCGCCAACTGGGTGCTCTATCAGATCATGACGTTCGTGCAGGCGCCGACGTTCGAGCTGTTCGTCAAGAACATGGGTCAGCTCATGATGGAAAAGATCACAAACGCGGACATGATCGTCTTCAACCGCTGCGACGACAAGCTCAAAGCGAGCCTGCGCGCGCGCAATCTGCGCATGGTCAACCGCCGCGCGGACATCTACCTTGAGGACAACGACGGCAACAGCGAGGACTACCTGACCGGCGACGAGTGCCCGTTCGACATGACGCCCGACCTCATCGACATTCCCGATGACGACTACGGCGTGTGGTACGTCGACGCGATGGACCATCCCGACCGCTGGGATGGCAAAAAGGTCCACATGAAGCTCATCATGTGCCACTCGAAGAAGTTCCCGGGCATCCACTGCCCCGGCCGCTTCGTGATGACCTGCTGCGAAAACGACATCCAGTTCGTCGGCATCGTCGCCAAGGGCGACAGCCTGAAGGCCTACAAGAATCGCGACTGGGTCGATATCACTGCCACGGTCAAAAAGGAGCACCTCGACGCCTACGAGGGCGAGGGCCCCGTGCTGTATGTCGAGCGCATCACCACCACGTCGAAGCCCGCGCAGGAAGTCGTGTCGTTCTGACGACGCGATTTGCGGAGGTAAGGTGAATCAGCAGCGCGCGCAGCGCTGCGGAGTTTTCTCCTGCTAACCCGCAGGGGAGAGCGAATAAAGGGGACATTCTCTTCTCGAAGAGAATGTCCCCTTTTGAATCCCAAGGGAAGGATGAGGGGGAACCCTCTCGCCCCCCGACATTGCGGTTTTGAGGCTTGAAGAGCTGCTCAGCCTGCGGAATCGGGTACCTGCCGGGTGATGGTTCTAAACGATTTGACTTTTTTCTATCTTCGCTGTCGCTCCCTGATCTGAATGCAGTCTTGGTAGAATCCCCTGCCGTCGATAGATTTTGCCAACCTTGCTGCCCCCCCAAAGCGGCATCGCTGCGCTCGCCGCACTTTTAAGTTATCGTATATTTTTTACAATGGCCATGTGGTCATATCCGCGGTGCGCCGCTTGCGCTGTGCGCCTTGCCGTCACCAAGCTTTACACGCAGCGGCGGCGGTTCGATGCCGAGCATCAGCTTGACGAGCCAGGCAAAAAACAGCAGCACTAAAATTGGGATCAGGCACGATGTGACGAGCATGACGGCGAGGGCCTCGATAAAGCGGTTCAGGACCGTTTTGAGCTGCTCGACCGCGGCGGTCGCCGCTCCGGTGATACCCTCAGTCACCTTGGAAAAGAGGCCGGAAAGGCCGCTTTTTTCGCTCTCGTCCGCCTCGCCCGAGGTGGCGGACTGGATGTCCTCGGTCGTCTGCTCGGCGTTTGTGATGGTCTCTTCGATCGAGGCGCGGTATGTGTCCTCAATCATGCTCGAGACTTTGACACCCGCGGGAATGGCAAACGCGATGGCGAGCGCGAAGAGCAGCAAATGCCACGCGAGCTTCCCCAGCGCGGCGCGCAGCTTTTCGGAAAAGAGCGCAGCGATGCCAAGCGCGCAGGCTGCGGGGATCAGGATCGTGAACGACACGTAGGATGTGATCGTCAGCAGATACTTTTCCAAAAAGATGGCGCAGAGCACGATGAGGAAATAGCCGCTCAGGTCGGCGAGCTTTTCGGCGATGGGCGTCGCGGTGTCGCCCGGCAGGAGCGTGATGGCTGCGCTTGCGGCGGTCGACGCCGCCGTCAGCTCAAGCACCGTCTCCTGATTTTCCGCGAGCGCGTCGATGGACGCTTGATGGTACGCGGGGTCGGACGCTCTCTTCCCTACCGCGAAGATGGAAAGGAGCGCCGCCAGAACGAGAAGCGCCGCGAGCGCGGCCTTCTTAGTTGTCACTGAATGCATAGTTGCCTCCAAAAAACGGGATGGCTCTATCATACCGAAACGGCGGAAGATGTCAAGAAAGCGCGGTTTCGGTCGCGTCGCCGCGCGCGGTTTCAGTCCTCTCCATCGCGTCAAAAACATAGAGAATCAGCATGAAAACGCTAATATTTCGTTAATTTCTTTCAGATTTTTCCAAATTTTATATCACTTTTCCGAATTCTGTCTTGTCACCCGCCCTGTTTTTACGGAAAGTTCGTGATAGAATACAGATATAGCAGGATCGGCGAATCTTTTTTCATTGATTCTGTCAAAGCGGAAGTTTTTTCTTCCCCGTTTCCGGCGCGAAAGCGCCTGTACTGATCTGACAAGCAAATCAAGCAATGTTTGGCAAACCTGCTGAAAAGCAGGGACGCAAAGACAGAGGGGTCTAAGGCCGCCGTGTGCGGTTATGACAGCCGGTTGCAAATCATTCGGAAGGGCGTCGCCCTTCCTGCACCGCCCGGCCCTCTCTGAAAGCAAGGTACAGGCGGGAAACCTTTTTTGCCGAAAAGAGGGGGATGAACATGCGACAAACATTTTATGAGTTCTGCATGCTGCATGAAAGGACAAACTTACTGAAAGAATGGGACGAATCGCGCAATTTTCCGCTCACGCCGGACACCGTTTCCTACGGCAGCAAGAAAAAAGTCTGGTGGACGTGTGAAAACGACCATTCGTGGCAGACGACGGTGCATGTGCGCTCCGAGGGGAGCGGCTGTCCGTACTGCGCAGGGCGAAAGGTCCTGCCCGGCTTCAACGATTTGGAAACGCTCTATCCCCACGTGGCCGCGCAGTGGCACCGCGAGAAAAACGGCCCGCTTTCGCCGCGCGACGTCTCCACGGGCTCGAAGATCCTCATCTGGTGGCGCTGTCCGGAGGGGCACTCGTGGCAGTCGCCCGTCGCCTCGCGCACGGCGTGAGGGCACGGATGTCCCGTGTGCGCGGGCAAGACGATCGTCACGGGCGAAAAAGGCCTTGCCCACCTCCAGCCCGAGATTGACGCACAGTAGGATAAGCGCAAAAACGGGTGCCTGAAGCCCAGCGATGTCGCCGTCAGTTCCAACCGTCCCGCTCGGTGGCGCTGCGAGCTGGGGCATTCCTACCGCGCCACGGTCTCGTCGCGCACGCAGCGCAAGACCGGATGTCCCTATTGCGCGGGACGCAAGGTGCTCAAGGGCTTCAACGATCTGAAAACACTCTGTCCCGGCGTTGCCGCGCAGTGGGACCCGTCGCTCAACGGCGCGCTGACACCGGAGATGGTCACGCCCGGCAGCAACAAAAAGGTCTGGTGGCAGTGCTCCATGGGACACGTGTGGAAATCCGACATCTATCCGCGCACCGGCGCGCAGCAGTGCAGCTGCCCCGTCTGCGCCGGAAAGGTGAGCACAACACACGCGCGGCGTTACGCCCAGCTCGACGAAATTCGCACCTTTACCGAGCTGTGACAAGACCAATTCTATAAAAACGATCAAGGCCGTGGGAAGCGATGTGCTTTCCGCAGCCTTACTTTTTGCCTGATTTGGACGCACTGTCAGCACTATGTTTAGTGCTGACGCGTTTTCTTTCCCGCTTTCGTCAAAAAGCAGCGCCCCTCTCTCTTGTGGCGAGGGGCGGTACAATCTGTTCAATGAGTCAACTTGTTGCCGCAGGCAAAACAAATGATTGTTATATGTGGACACTTGCGCCTGATTTTTCCCTGTGCTATAATGCAGTTACTTTAATCGGATAAATTACCTGTAAAGGAGAATCATCATGGATTATATGGCTCTTTCCGCTGCCGAGTGGCAGCAGGAATACGACAAGGTGTCCGCTGAATATGAGGGCTGGAAGGCCAAGGGGCTCAAGCTCAATATGGCGCGCGGCAAGCCGAGCAAGCAGCAGCTCGACCTTGTCAGCGGCATCCTGACCGCGCTGACCAGCGCCGAGGAGTGCGTGGACAGCGGCGTGGACGCCCGCAACTACGGCGAGCTCAAGGGTCTTGAGAGCGCGCGTAAGCTGTTCGCCGAGATCCTCGGCTGCAAGACCTCTCAGGTCTTTGCCGGCGGCAATTCGAGCCTCCAGCTCATGTACGACACGGTCTCCAAGGCCTACACCCACGGCCTGCTGCACAGCGAAAAGCCGTGGTGCAAGGAAGAGAGCGTCAAGTGGCTCTGCCCCGCGCCGGGCTATGACCGCCACTTCAAGGTGACCGAGAGCTTCGGCTTTGAGCTCATCACCATTCCCATGACCGAAAACGGCCCCGACATGGACATTGTCGAAAACCTCATCAAGGACCCGAGCGTCAAGGGCATGTGGAACGTGCCGAAGTACTCGAACCCCGACGGCATCATCTACTCCGACGAGACCATCGAGCGCATCGCAAAGATGAAGCCTGCCGCGCCGGACTTCCTGCTGATGTGGGACAACGCCTACTGCATCCACGAGTTCGACGGCGAGTTCGTCCCGTTCAAGGATATTCTGAGCGAGTGCGAGAAGTACGGCAACGCCGACATGGTCTTCGAGTTCGCCTCCACGAGCAAGATCACGCTCCCGGGCGCGGGCGTCGCCTGCTTTGCGTGCAGCGAGGCCAACATGGAGTACATGACCAAGCTCATCGGCATTCAGGCCATCAGCTTTGACAAGATGAACCAGCTGCGCCACGTGAAGTTCCTGCAAAACAAAGAGCACACCCTCGCGCTGATGAAGGAGCACGCCAAGATCATGAAGCCGAAGTTCGACATGGTCATCGAAACGCTCGAGCGCGAGATCGCACCGCTCGGCATTGCGAGCTGGCACACGCCCAAGGGCGGCTACTTTGTCTCCGTGAACACGGCCCCTGGCCTTGCCAAGCGTACGCTGGCGCTCGCCAAGGAGGCGGGCGTCGTGATGACGAGCGCGGGCGCAACGTATCCGTACGGACACGACCCTCTTGACAGCAACATCCGCGTCGCCCCGTCGCTGCCGCCGGTCGAGGAGCTTGAGCAGGCAATGGCCGTCTTCTGCTGCTGCCTCAAGCTTGCGGCGTTGGAGAAGAGCAAGAAGTAAGGCATATTTGCATCAAAAAAGCGGACCGCAGTGCGGTCCGCTTTTTCTTATCCCTATTCAGATCTTTGCTTTCTTCTCTTCCCGCTTCAAGCGCCATACGGCGAGTGAACGCACCAGAAGAACATTGATGAGCGCAAGGCGCGCGTAGCTGTAGACGACATTCAGAAGGAAGTACGGCGAAATGTTGCTGTAATTGCCGAGATCGTCGAGCAGCAGCGGCATAACGCCGTAGCTCATCAGAAGCGGCAGCACAACGAGCGCCGCGAGCCAACCGGCAATGAGCCATGTGCCCTCTTTTTTCGTCGCGGGCAGCCTGAGCGTCCGGTAGGAGCGCACCGTGCAGACGATCATCACAAGCATGCCGAGGAGCTGCACCCACGAGATGGCAAGGCGCGCATAGTTCATCTGCGCCGTCCAGAGGTGCGTCATAAAGACGGTCGTCCACGAGAGGCCGGTCGCAAAGCGAAGGTAGAGATCAATACAGAGATAGGCCGCCCAGCCGCACCACAGGCCCGTGCGATGCTTCACCGTAAAGCAGATGATGCCGCAGAGGAAAAATGGCAGTCCGTAAATCAGCCCCGCCAGCAGATCGCCGGCGAGTATCAGGCAGGTGAGCAGAAGAACCGCGCCGATACACAATAAAATCGTACCCGCAATGGTGTGACGCTTTTCCTGCTCAGACGAAGTCTGCGGCGCGAAAGAGGCGGGTACTGCCTGTGCCGCGGGCGCGGCTGTTTCCGCCTTCGGCGCGTCCTCGCCGCGCACCAGCTCGTCAAGCGTCACACCGAAGAGCTCGGAGAGCTTTAATAGCTTGTCAAGCTCGGGGATGGAGGCGTCGGTCTCCCATTTGGATACGCTCTGGCGCGAGATGTCCAGCGCGTCGGCAAGGTCGCCCTGCGACCAGTTTTTCTGTGTGCGCAGGCGCACGATGTTCTCTCCAAGTGTCATGTGATGGGGTTCTCCTTTGCAGATTTTCTGCGTTCAGCTTACCAAAAGGCGCGCAAAAAGTCCACCAAGCGGGGTTGAAAAGTTAGCAACCAGCAGTTGCAGCGTAAAAAAAGAGGCCTTCAGCGCGGCCAGCGCAGTCCCTTCGGCAGGCCAAGAATATAGTCAGCGCTGGCATTGTAATAAGCGCATAATGTTTGCAGGTGATGCAGCGGCAGCTCGTTGATCCCTTTTTCGTAGCGGTAATAAACCTGCTGCGTTGTTCCGATGACAGCGGCAACCTGCGCCTGTGTCAGATCATGATCCTCTCTCAGCTCGCGCAGAATATCCCAATAGGCCTTCATTTTGCCTCTCCCCCTCGTAGTTTTGGATGGGGAGTATTATTCCATACATCAGAAATAGTGTATTGACGATACATCACTTATGATGTAAAATGAAATCAGAAGGACGGATCAGCGTCTCAAACTCAAGAGGTGGAGGAATATCTTCATGAGGAAACTGACCTGGCTATTAGGGGCAATGCTGCTTTTGCTCAGTCTGACCGGCTGCGGAAACAAAGTGGACAGCGAAAGCATCCGAAGCTATCTGGAAAGCTCTTACTACAACGAAAGTGATGCGTCTGTGGATGAGATCAAGGATATTTCTCAAGAACAGGGAAATAATGACAAGGAATTCATCGTAAGCTGTACGGTAAAGGCGAGCAACCGCTACGCCGTACAGACGGCCAACTGGGTCATAACCTTTGAGCGGTTTGAGAACAGTTGGGTCGGCACCGGGCGTGAAATGACGTATTATGAGACGGAACTGCAAAACGGGATGTCGGAAGAGGAGATGAAAGACCTTGTTGATCTCGAGGGGCTTTACTGGCAAAAGGAATTTGAAAGCTGGCTGACCTACGACGTCAGCGACTGGTACTGTACAGCGGATCTTGAAAACGGAGAATGCGAGGTCAGCTATCTTCTGACAACAGACTACGGCGGCTTTCAGTTTTTTCGGGTGTATCGAACGACCGCTGAATGGAATGACCGTTCAATGCAATGGTTCCGAAAGGAATCCAACGAGTATGCAACGAGCGGAGAGGTGGTCGTAACGCTCGACATAACGGGTCACTATGATTTCTATATCAATGGCAAGCAGCACTACACTTTTGATATTGAGAAGGATTCGGGGCAATATTACATGCGGAATTTTACCTACTATAACAGGCCCTACTCCACTGATCGTCTTGAGGCTTCCTTTGAAGAAAAGCAGCTGTCATTTGATTGGCCGGAATATTCCGTAACTGCGCCCTATTGGGTAGGCGTTTATGATGAAAATATCAAGCTGGAGATCATGAACGGGAGACTGTATTTCAGCCGGGAGTTGATCTCACCGGTATCATGATTGCCTGATTCAGGCGGAAAAGGAGAAGAAATATGAACATCAAATTCAAACGTTTCCTTCGCATGGCGCTGTGTCTGCTGCTGTGCGCAGCATTTTTTACCGGCGGCGTATTCGCGGCAGGAAAACTGCAAAAACGGACGATCACAGTCTATTCCGGCGTGGACATTTACATTGACGATGCAAAGCTTGACGCCAGAGACGCTAACGGAAACCCGGTCGAGACTTTTGTTTACAATGGGACGACCTATCTTCCGGTGCGCGCCGTTGGCGAAGCGGTCGGCAAGGCGGTGCAGTGGGAGTCGAAAACCAGCTCGGTCTATATTGGCCAGCATAAGAGCGACAAGCCAGCCGTCTGGCTGGATGAACTGGACTACTTCGATTCGAGTTACAACCCACTGAAAAAAGGGGAAAATATGAAAGACAATCTTGGGAATACATACGAACATGCACTTCGCATTGGTCATTGGAGCGGCTATAATGTGTATAAGCTGAATGGACAGTACAGCGCGATTAGCGGAGTTCTCTTCAGAACATATAACTGCCGCAGTGAGAGCGCCGTAAGCGATTTGAAAATATATGGAGATGGCGAGCTGCTGTATTCTGCTTCGGTGACGAAAGGTGTTGATCCTGTTGAGTTTTACATCGATTTAACAGGAGTTCTCGAACTCAAGATTGCCTGTGGCGACAGCTGGACAATAAATGGAAAATACGCCGCCGGTTTAGGCAATTGCGGCCTGTGGGCCTGAACAGCAAAAAGAGGGAGCACTGCAAATGCAGTGCTCCCTCTTTTTGAGTTTACATTTCGTAGTCTACGGCCACGCGGTCGGCGCGGATGGACTTGCAGATATCGCTCACGGCGACATGGCGGGGATCGACCTTGTAGGCGTTCAGGTCATCCATCGTCTCAAACTCGGAGACGAGCACGGCGTCGTAGTTGCCCTCGCCGACATTGCGCGCGACCTCGCTCTTTTTGAGCTGCGGGATCACGCCGTCGAGCGCGGCGAGCTTCGTCAGAAACTCGTTGGCCTTTTCCTCAGTGCCCTCGCGGAACTTCCACATTACGATATGACGGATCATAGGTATTTTCTCCTTTTTATCTGGCGTTATAGGCCTCGATGGCCTTCTTGAGAATTTCCATGGCGCGCTCGAGCTTGTCGCTTTCGAGGACGTAGGCCATGCGGACTTCGTTTTTGCCCTTCCCGGGCGTCGCATACATCGAGCCTCCCGGGGCCATCATCACGGTCTCGCCGTTGTCGCTGAATTCCTCAAGCAGCCATTGCTGGAACTTGTCGGCATCGTCGACCGGCAGCGCGGCCATCACGTAGAACGCACCACCCGGCACGTCGAACACGACGCCGGGGATCTCGCCGAGCTTGCGGCAGAGCGTGTCGCGGCGCTTCTTATACTCGTCGCGCACGGCGGCAAAATACTCGGGGCCGACGGTGTAGAGCGCGGCAGACGCGATCTGGTCGAGCGTCGCGACCGAAAGTCTTGCTTGGCAGTACTTCATCGCGTGGTTCATCAGTTCCCTGTTCTTGGAGATCAGGCAGCCGATACGCGCGCCGCAGGCGGAAAAGCGCTTGGAGACCGTGTCGATGACGATGATGTTGTCACCCGCCCTGTCGGCAAACTCGCCAAACGACTGGAGCTTCTCCCCGCCGTAGACGAATTCGCGGTACGCCTCGTCGCCGATGAGGAACAGATCATGCTTCTGTGCGACATCGACGAGCATCTCCATCTCCTCGTGGCTCAGCACAACGCCGGTCGGGTTGCCGGGATTCGTGACCATGATGGCGCGCGTGTGCTCGTTGATGAGAGATTCGATCTTCTCGCGCTCAGCGTAGCGATACCCCTCCTCCGGGCAGGTCGGGATCGGGCGAATCGATGCACCGCAGGTGCGGGTCATCGTGTTGTAGTTGGGGTAGAACGGCTCGGGAATCAAAATTTCGTCGCCGTCGTCAAGAATGCACTGCAGCGCGATCTGAAGCGCTTCGCTGCCGCCGGCGGTGACGTAGATCTCGCTCTTGTCGAAGTGCATGTCGAGCTTGTCGTAGTAGTTCTGGATCGCGTCGATCAGCTCAGGGATGCCGGGCGAGGGCGCGTAGGCCAGCACCGGCTGCTCGAAGTGACGGACCGCCTCGAAAAACGCTGGAGGAGTCTGTACGTCGGGCTGGCCGATGTTGAGGTGATAGATGTTGACGCCGCGTGCCTTTGCCGCCACCGCGTACGGGTGGAACTTGCGCATCGGAGACAGGCCGCATTTTTCAACTTTGCTGGAAAATTTCATGTTGTGCTCCTCCTTTTTTATTATGATGACCGCCGGTCATCCGCCGGTCATATTCAATACACGTATGATATCTGTCCAATGCTGGTTATATAGTATAACGGCTGCACTTTTCAAAGACAACTAAAATTTTGTCGGTAAACTGCATAAAATATCAGGCCATATCGTCAGCGTTTACAGCTTCTCCACATCGCTCTCGCCATATATGGTGATACCGTGTGCCTTGAGCGCCTCCGCTGTCACGCCGTCGCCCGCGGTCAGGCGGCGGGAAAAAGTTCCGTCGTAAATCTGCCCGCAGCCGCAGCTCGGGCTCTTTTCCTTGAGCACGGCAGCCTCGCAGCCGTTTTGCTGGCACAGCGCGAGAGCTGCCTCCGCACCGCGGCGGTACGCCTCTGTCACATCGCGGCCACCCGCTGTGACGACACGCTCGCCCCGCCGTTCGCTGGGCACACGCGGCGTCGGGAGACCGCCGAGCTGTTCGGGGCAGACAGGAACAATTTCATATTTTCCCACCAACGCCTGCACGCGCGCGTCCGCTTTACTTTTTCCGTCGTAGCGGCAGGGCGTGCCGAGAAGGCAGGCCGACACGAGCAGCTTATCCATGCCGCACCTCCAACGCTTTCCCGTTGAGCTTCGCCTCCGCGAGCGTTTCGCCCTCGTAACGCAGCTTGAGCGAGAAAAACGGTACGTTTTCGTCGAGCAGGCGCAAAAAGATCTTGTCGCCCTCCCACGCGGGCAGCGCCAGCAGATCTTTCTTTTTGATCCACGCAAGCTCGCCCTCATCGCAGTCCTTGAGCGTTCCCTCAAAGCCGTCAGCAGTGAAAAGGTGCATGTACTCGCTCTCCCACTTGTCCGACACGAATGTCACGATGCCGCGATAGCGGTAAGAGGTCAGGGCGAGGCCGGTCTCCTCCTTCGTTTCGCGCAGAGCGCACTCCTCCGGGCTCTCGCCCTCTTCAAACTTGCCGCCGATGCCGATCCACTTGTCGCGATTGCAGTCGTTCTCCTTTTTCGTGCGGTGCAGCATCAGGTATTCGCCGCCGCATTCGATATAAATGAGCGTCGTGTTCACGGCGCGATAGATGCTACTGCTCATGATACTCCCTCCCCAAAGGGTCTTTTTGTCAGTATAAAAGATGGCGGCAAAAATTGCAAGTGAAGGTGCCGTTCAGAAAATCGCGCATTTTTCGAATTTGTGCTTGACTTTGCTGTGATTTTTGGTATAATCATTTTTGCTGTCGAGCGCACGATACGCAATACGCAGCAGTATCGAAGCGGTCATAACGAGCACGACTGGAAATCGTGTGTACGCCAAAAGCGTACCGAGAGTTCGAATCTCTCCTGCTGCGCCAAATAAAACCACCATCTTTCGATGGTGGTTTTATTTTTTACTCAGCGCTCTCAGCGAACTGGGCTTTTCTCCCTTTACTCCCCCAGCATCTCTCCTGCGGCGAGGACGGCGTTGCGAACGCACTGCGCGCAGGGACAGAGGACCTTGCCGGTCTCCACGCCCTTTAAGTCCTTGCAGATCGTCGCGCCGCTCTTTTCCTGAAAGCTCGCAAGGATGCTGCGAGCCGTGCGCGGCGTGCCCTTGCCGTCCGTCACGCTGCCCGCGGCCATCACCGCGCCGATCAGCGCGCCGCAGGTGGCCTGCATGCAGCCCATGCCCGCGCCGTAGCCTGCACCGAGCTTCATCAACGTATCGTGGTCGACGGAAATTTTATCCTCCCATGCGCACAGCACCGACTGGGTGCAGTTGCCCTTTCCCGCGGCAAATGTTTCCACCGCCAGCTCGGCGCGCTCTTCAATCGTCATTGTTTCTATCTCCTTTGCTTTTTGATCCATTCCGACTTGCCGGTCGTTTCCCCTATCGTACGCACAACGGCACGCAAAGTCAACCGCCGCGCGTGCTGGATTTTTGCCCGCGGCCGTGCTATGATTGAGAAAATCACCACATGAGGATTCCCAATGAAGAAACAACTGACCGCATGGCTGCTCGCGCTCGTGATGCTCTTCTCGCTCGTCGGCTGTGGCGCGGATGCGCCGGTGCAGGACGATTCCAGCCTGCCGCAGCAGGAGCAGCAGGATGCGCAGAACGCGCCGTCTGAAGACGCCGACACGCCGGACGAAACAGCGCAGATCGACGAGGACGGCTCCTACACGACCAAGGACGACGTCGCGCTCTATATCCACACCTACGGACATTTACCGGACAACTTCATCACCAAGAAAGATGCCCAGGCCCTCGGCTGGCCGGGCGGGTCGCTCGAGCCCTGCGCACCGGGCAAGTGCATTGGCGGCAGCCGGTTCGGCAACTACGAAGGTCTCTTGCCCGAGGCGGACGGACGCACCTACACCGAATGCGACATCGACACGCTGGGCGCGGATTCGCGCGGGGCCAAACGCATCGTCTTCTCAAACGACGGCCTCATTTACTACACCGAAGACCACTACAAGTCCTTTGAACTGCTGTACGGGGAGGAGTAAGCACCATGCGTTTTGTATTAGACGTCTCCGCCTGCGAAAGTGTCGAAGACCTACACCGCGCGCTCGCGGAGGGGCTGCGTTTTCCCGCGTGGTACAGCGGCAATCTCGATGCCCTGCACGACTGCCTGACGGACTTGCATGAGCCGACGAAGCTGATCGTCCGCGGCACTTCGGCGCTTGACGAGCTGCTCGGTCGCCGCGCCAACGCCTTCCGCCGCGTGCTCGATGACAGCGCGGAGGAAAATCCGAATCTCACTGTGCGGTTTGAGGACGCTGTTGAAGCCGATACCTATTAGCTTCTACACATAAAGAGAACCATTCCGCTTCATCGCCGATTTGGGCTTGCAATCACGTCCCGAGAGCTTCTGCAAAATGGTTCTAAGTGTAGTATATTCCATACAAGCGATACTGTAAAGCCATAAAAAGGAGCGCTGATGACAGCGCTCCTTTTTCATTTCGCGGAGAATTTACAAAAACTTCTCCCATTTCCGCCGCTTTCCATGGTATGATGAAAATAACCGATTATTCCTGATAGAAAGAGGAGACCGCCATGTCACAGGTGACCAAACGCGCGCTCGAGGCGTCGCTCAAAAATCTGCTGCTGAAAAAGCCCCTGAGTAAGATCACCATCAGCGATATCACGGAGGACTGCGGCATCAACCGCATGACGTTTTACTACCACTTCAAGGACATTTACGACCTTGTCGAATGGTCGTGTCAGGAGGACGCCAGCAAGGCGCTCGCAGGCAACAAGACCTACGAGACGTGGCAGCAGGGTTTTTTACAGCTCTTTAAGGCCGTGCAGGACAACAAGCCATTCATTATGAATGTCTACCACTCCGTCAGCCGCGAGCAGGTGGAAAACTACCTCTACAAGGTCACCTACGACCTGCTTGAGGGCGTAGTCGAGGAGCAGGCACAGGGCATGAGCGTGCGTGACGAAGACAAGGCCTTCATCGCAACGGTCTACAAGTACGCCTTTGTCGGTCTGATGCTCGACTGGATCAAAAACGATATGAAGGGCGACTCCCAGCTGCTTGTCGACCGGCTCGAACTCGTCATCCACGGCAATGTCCGTGCCGCGCTCGAGCGGCTGCGCATCGATAAGGCGTGACGGTTTCCCTGCTTTCATCAAAAGCGGCAGAATGATAAAAATTTTTACAGCTTTTCGGGCGGTGATAAGTTTCTTATCACCGCCCGATTTCTGCTGATTGTTCTTTTCGCAAAACCGCGGTATGCTTTCACCATCGAAAGGAAAACATACCGTTGATTCCCAAGGTTGAATGTGTTTCGTGGATCAGCGGTTTCACAGACAGTTTGAAAGGAGAAATGATTTATGTATTATTCCAGCGGTAACTATGAAGCGTTCGCCCGTCCCAAGAAACCCGAAGGCGTGGACAACAAGTCCGCCTATATCGTCGGCAGCGGCCTCGCTGCGCTGACTGCCGCCTGCTACCTCGTGCGTGACGGCCAGATGAAGGGTGAGCACGTGCACGTGCTCGAAAAGGGTGATCTGCCCGGCGGCGCGTGCGACGGCTACAAGTTCGAAAACCTCGGCTACGTGATGCGCGGCGGCCGCGAGATGGACAACCATTTCGAGGTCATGTGGGACCTGTTCCGCTCCATCCCCTCCATCGAGACCGAGGGTGTGAGCGTGCTCGATGAGTACTACTGGCTCAACAAGGAAGACCCCAACTACTCCCTCTGCCGCGCGACCGTCAACCGCGGTCAGGACGCGCACACCGACGGCAAGTTCGACATCTCCGACAAGGGCGCGATGGAGATCATGAAGCTCTTCTTCACCCCCAACGAGCAGCTGCAGGACAAGAAGATCACCGACTTCTTCGATGACGAGGTCCTTTCTTCCAACTTCTGGCTCTACTGGCGCACGATGTTCGCCTTTGAAAACTGGCACAGCGCACTCGAGATGAAGCTCTATATCCAGCGCTATATCCACCACATCGGCGGCCTGCCCGATTTCACGGCGCTGCGCTTCACGAAGTATAACCAGTACGAGTCCATGATCCTCCCGATGGTCAAGTACCTTGAGAGCCACAACGTCCAGTTCCACTACGGCGTGCAGGTCGCAAACGTCGAGTTCGACTGCTCTGACCCCAAGCACAAGCTGGCTAAGCGCATCGACGTCATCCGCGACGGCAAGAAGGAGGCCATCGACCTCACCGAGAACGACCTCGTCTTCATCACGAACGGCGGCTGCGTCGAAAACTCCTCCATGGGCAGCCAGAACGAGCCCGCCGCGTACAACACCGAGCTCAAAGAGGGCGGCGGCTGGGATATGTGGCGCAAGATCGCCGCGCAGGATCCGTCCTTCGGTCATCCCGACAAGTTCTGCCACGACCCCGAGCAGACCAACTGGATGAGCGCCACCGTCGAGACCCTCGACCAGAAGATCATCCCCTATATCAAAAATATCTGCAAGCGCGACCCGTTCACCGGCCATGTCGTCACCGGCGGCATCGTCACCGTGAAGGATTCCTCCTGGCTGATGAGCTGGACCATCAACCGCCAGCCGCAGTTCCGCACGCAGCCCAAGGACCACTGCCTCGTCTGGGTCTACTCCCTCTTCACCGACAAGCCGGGCGATTATATCAAAAAGCCCATGCGCGAGTGCACCGGCAAGGAGATCTGCATGGAGTGGCTCTACCACATCGGCGTGCCCGAGGACCAGATTGAAGAGCTCGCGACGAACAGCGCCAACACCGTGCCCGTCATGATGCCGTATATCGACGCGTTCTTCATGCCGCGCGCCTATGGCGACCGCCCGAACGTCGTGCCCGAGGGCAGCGTCAACTTCGCTTTCCTCGGCCAGTTTGCCGAGACCCCGCGCGACACGATCTTCACCACCGAGTATTCCATGCGCACCGGCATGGAGGCCGTCTATACGCTGCTGAACGTCGACCGCGGCGTGCCCGAGGTCTGGGGCAGCGTGTATGATGTGCGTGACCTGCTCAACGCAACTGTCAAGCTGCGCGACGGCAAGAAGGCCACCGACATGGATATGGGCTTCATGGAAAAGATGGCCGTCAAGAAAGCTCTCGGCAAAATCGAAGGCACCGACATCGAAAAGCTCCTCAAGGAGTATGGCGTCATCTAAGGATAAAAGCAAGCAGGATAGCAGGAAAATAATGAGTAAGGGCGGGAGCTATGCTCCCGCCCTTACCCTATTCCGAAAAGATTCAGTTCTTTGTCAGCACGCATTTGTCGCAGGGAGTGAGGCCTCTGCCCATCGCCTCAGCGAGCGTTGCTTCGTAATAAGTACCGCCGTTGCAGGTACCGGAATAGTGATAACGCTTGCCCGTCTTTGTCACATAGATGTGCTCGCCCTTCGTCTTATTCGCAACTGCCGCCGTCTGCGTCTCATTATACCATGTGACGACGCAGCCAAGCGATTCCGAAACGAAGCGTGCCGGAACCATTGTCCGGTTTCCGATGATTTGCGCAGGCACATCCAGCGTGTACGGCACATCGTTGACGTAAGCTGTTGTATTATCGATCTGGATGATCACGACTGTGTCATCCAGCGTACCAGTCGCCGTTCGAGTGTCATTGTCCCACGTGACCTCCGCGCCCAGATACTCAAAAATCGCCCGCATGGGCACAAGCGTGCGGCCGCTCACCAACTGCGGCGGCACATCGGTCTGCACCAACTCTGTGTCGACATACAGCTCGACTGCGTTGACAGACAGGCAGAGCAGTAGTGTGCAGGACAGCAGGCCAAGCATCAATGCAAATAGCTTTTTCATCGTTTCTCTCCTCTCTCGTTATACAAATAATTTAATCAGGGAATTCCTGTTATTTTCATTATATCCGTCGTTGCATATAAGTCAACAAAGAAAGGGCGGGAGCATAGCTCCCGCCCTTTCTTTGCGCTCTCGCGCCTATTTCATCGGTGCATTAGGTCGCTCAGCGCGCCGTCCACGGCGGTACCCATCTGCTGCATGGTGCGGCCCACGCAGGTCTTCATGGCTTTGCGCTTTTCTGCGACGGTCATGCCGATGATCGCGCCGGCGGCCATGCCGGCAGCCATACCGCGCCAGAATGCGGTATCACACATATCGATCACTCCTTTGCTCACGCGCTTAGTCTGTCCACACAAGATCGCGTCATACGCGGCAATTTTTGCCGCAAATCGCCCTTGCTGAATGCCTCTTTTCGGCCTATAATGAAAATGAGAAAAAGTAAGCATGAAGGAGAACCATATGACCACGATCTATCTCATCCGCCACGCCGAGGCCGAGGGCAACCTCTATCGCCGCGCGCATGGCTGGTACAACAGCACCATCACCGACCGCGGCTACCGCCAGATTGCCGCGCTCACCAAGCGCTTTACCGACACGAAATTTGACGCCGTTTATTCAAGCGACCGTTTCCGCACGATGATCACGGCGCTTTCCATCTATAAAACGCACGGTCTGCCGCTGCGCACCGTCCGCGCGCTGCGCGAGATCGACGTCGGCTATTGGGAGGATACCCCGTGGGCGGAGCTTGAGCGCATCGACCCTGAACAGCTCGCGAATTTCAGCAACGACTCGCAGAACTGGCACGTCCCCGGCTGTGAAAGCTTTGCCGAGGTGCGCGAGCGGATGCGCAAGGCGCTCACAGAGATCGCCGAGGCGCACCCGAACGGCACGGTCGCCGTCTTTTCCCACGGCATGGCCATGCGCATCATCGTCGGCACGCTTCAGGGCATGACGCTGCACGAAATTGACAAGACCGGCCACGCGGAAAACACCGCCGTTGCAAAGCTCGAGTACGAAAATGGCACGTTCAATGTCATCTTCCGCGACGACGCCTCCCACCTCGGCAACAACATCGCCACCGTGCGCAAGCAGCCTTGGGTCAACGACCCGAAAGGCTTCGAGGGCGGCATCTACTACCGCGCTTCGGGCGAAGCGGGGCATTTCGACGTGATGCACGGCGGCGTCATCGGTGCGGTCAGCGTTGTCTCCTGCCGCGGCGGTGTGGGCACGATCGGCGAATTCTGGCTCGAGGAGGACGTGCAGAAGCGCAACCTCGGCGAAAAGCTCGTCGGTCAGGCTCTCTCCTATGCGCGCTCGCGCGGCTGCTCCATTCTCTCGACCGGCCGCATCCCGAAGAGCAATGCAGTCGGCCTCCACTGCGCGGAAAAGTGGGGCTTCCACCCCGTTCATGAGGACGCGGAAAGCGTCACATTTGAGAAGAATTTCGAATACGATGAGGAATCCTGCTGGAAGAGATTGCAGGAAGTTATCGAAAAATGAAGAAAAAAAAGATCGAAAAGGCCTTTCTGCCGGTCTCGAAGGACGAGATGGTCGAGCGCGGCTGGTACTACTATGACTTCCTCGTCGTCACGGCGGACGCGTATATCGACCACCCGAGCTTCGGCACGGCGATCATCGCACGCGTGCTGGAGCACGAGGGCTACCGCGTGGCCGTGCTCGCCCAGCCGGACTGGCACAGCGCGGACGCCTTCCGCGCGATGGGCCGTCCGCGCTACGGCGTGATGATCGGCGGCGGCAACATCGACTCGATGGTCGCGCACTACACAGCGGCGAAAAAGCGCCGCACGCAGGACCTTTACTCCCCCGGCAGCCGCATGGGTCTTCGCCCCGACCGCCCGACCATCGTATACGCCAACCGCTGCCGCGAGGCCTTCGGCGACGTCCCCATCGTCGTCGGCGGACTGGAGGCGAGCCTGCGCCGCTTTGCGCACTACGACTACTGGGACGATAAGGTCCGCCGCGCGCTCATTTTCGACGCGCAGGCCGACCTGCTCGTTTACGGCATGGGCGAATACGCCACACGCGAGATCGCGCGCCGGCTCTCCAAGGGCGAAAAGGCGGATACCTTGACAGATATTCGCGGCACGGCGTTTGTGACGCGCACGCCAGAAGTCTGCGCCTTCGACCATGTCGAGTGCCCGTCATATGAAGAGGTGTGCGGGGACAAGCACGCCTACGCGCTCGCGACGAAGCTCGAATACGAGGAGCACGACCCCATTCGCGGCAAAGCGCTCTGGCAGGCGCACGGGCGTGACACGCTCGTCGTCAATCCGCCCGCGATGCCGCTTTCGCGTGAGGAGCTCGACGAGGTCGCCGAGCTCCCCTACATGCGCGAGGTGCACCCGATGTACGACGCTCTCGGCGGCGTCGCCGCCATCGAGGAGGTGCGCTTTTCCGTCGCGCACAACCGCGGGTGCTTCGGCGGATGCAACTTCTGCTCGCTGGCGTTCCATCAGGGGCGCATGATCACCTCGCGCTCGATCGAATCCTGCGTGCGCGAGGTCGAGGGCTTCACCCACGACCCGAAGTTCAAGGGCTACGTCCACGACGTCGGCGGTCCGAGCGCCAACTTCCGCCATCCGTCGTGCAAGGATCAGTTGAAGCGCGGCATGTGCCGCAATAAAAACTGCCTCGCTCCCTACCCCTGCAAAAATCTCGATCCCGACCACTCGGAATATGTCGAGCTGCTGCGTCGTCTTCGCGCGATCCCCGGCGTAAAGAAGGTCTTCGTCCGCTCGGGCATCCGGTATGACTATCTGCTCGAGGACAAGGGAAGTCCCTTTTTGTCCGAGCTCGTCAAATACCACATCTCCGGCCAGCTCAAGGTCGCGCCCGAGCACTGCGTGGCGGGCGTGCTCGACTACATGGGAAAGCCGCACTTCGACGTGTTTGAAAAATTCTGGGACAAATACCGCTCCGTGAACGAGAAGAACGGGCGCGAGCAGTATCTCGTTCCCTACCTCATGTCGTCCCACCCCGGCTGCACACTCGAGGACGCCGTGCAGCTCGCGGAATTTCTGCACTCCACGGGTCACAAGCCCGAGCAGGTGCAGGACTTCTACCCCACGCCCGGCACGCTCTCGACCTGCATGTACTACACCGGCATCGACCCGCGCGATATGACACCTGTCTTCGCCGAGACGACGCCGCACGGCAAGGAATTGCAGCGCGCGCTGCTCCAGTGGTTCCGCCCCGACAAGAAAAAGCTCGTCATCGAGGCGCTCAAAAAGGCCGGACGCGAGGATCTCATCGGCTACGGGCCGAAGTGCCTTGTCCGCCCGTACGGCGATGACCGCGCGATGCCGCACGGCAAATCCGGCGGCGGCAAAAAGCCCTCCGCCGCTCAGACCGGCGGCCGCAGAAACGACGCGCCCCGCGGTGGGCAAAGCCCGAAGAACAGCGGCGCTGACAAGCCGAAAAACTTTAAGCGCAAATCCGGCTGGGCCAAGCCAAAGCCCACGGCAAAGAGCAAAAAGAGATAAAAAATGCTTGCAAAGCGATCGCTTTGCAAGCATTTTTCTTTTACCGCTCTTATATTCACTTGCCAGGCGACAGGAAAAAGCCCATGGGTTTGCAAAATCCATGGGCTTTTTGACGAAATGAATCAATATCCGCTCACTGATAATCGCTCAGCAGGAACATCGACTTGATCGCGACGACCTCGTCGTATTCCTCCTGCGAGACCTGCACGTCGGCGTTGAGCGCCTTGAGGTCAGATTTCAGCACCTTGAGCGCCTCATCTGCGCTCTGGGCGCGGCCCTCGCGCAGGATGCGGATCATGCGCGTGAGCACGACAGGGTGCGCATAGCGCGCCGGCAGCGGAAAATCGTCCGGCAGGACGTGGGCAAGGTTGGCCTGTGCCTCTTCCCAGGCGCGGGCGACGGCCTTTTTGTTGTTCTTCGCCGTGGGCAGCACGTGCGCGCCGGAAAAGAAGAAGATCGCCGCAAAGCCGAAGAGGGCAAAATACATGCCGAAATCTCCGCCGTTGCGCCACGAGATGATGCCGTACACCAGCGCCGCTGCGCCCGCCAGCACGATGGCCAGCGCGACCCAGCGGTAGGCGGGGTTCGTATGCTGGTTCACACGCTTGGCTCTGGCCGCCTTGGAGAGCTGCCCTGTCAGCTCAGGGTAACCGGAGAGGAACTTCTGCGCCTTTTCCAGCTCTTCTTTCGCGCTCTGTGCGTCGCTCGTCAGCTCGGAAAGATAGCGCGCGGCCTCTTCCTTTGCCTTCTGCTCCAAGCGCTGCTCGCCGCCGACGCTCAGCGTCGGGATCTCGGGATGCACTTCCCCGATATAGGCGAGCATCGCGTCCACGTCTTCCTCGCGCTTGAAGGTACACTGCTTTTCCTTCCCGCCGTCATACTGCACCACGAGATAGGGGATCGCGCCGAACACGCCCTGGCCCGAAAAGCCGCCCTGGCTCATCGCCACGCGCTTGAAGACGCGGCGCACCGACGAAAAGGCGACATAGTAGCGCCGGTCGATAAAATAGCTATTCAAAAACAGCGCCTCTTTCCCCACGCCGCAGGGGCCGAAACGCTTGCAGGACTTCTTGTCCGCGGCGACAGCTTCGGCGTTGAGACTCGTTTCGCCAAGGCGCACAGGTGCAAAAATCATAAAGCTCCTCCAAAATCTGAAAAAAGCGGTGGGAGAGGATTCTCCCACCGCTCTACGAATGGTTTACTTGTGCAGCGTCTCGTAGTGAGGCTGGGGATTGCGCTTCTTGATGGTGTACAGGAAGATACCGAGGAACAGGACGGCAACAATGACACCAACGGGGTAAGCAACAGCAGTGTTGTAAACGGTAGCGCCATCAGCAGTCTTGGTATTCAGGAACTGGCCGAGGCACTCGTTGCCCAGCAGGAAGTACGTCACGGACACAGCGCTCATGAAGGTAGCGGGGACAGCGGTGATCCAGTAGTTCTTCTTATCATAGAAGAGGTACATGGAAGCGGCCCACAGAACGATCATGGCGAGGGTCTGGTTCGTCCAGCTGAAGTAACGCCAAATGACAGTGTAGTCGATCTTGCCGAGGGCATTGCCGATGCCGAGGATCGCGCCGACGCCGAGGACGGGCACGCAGAGCATCAAGCGGTTCTGCCACTTCTTCTGATCAATCTTGAACCAGTCAGCCAGAACAAGACGGGCGGAACGGAAGGCCGTATCGCCGGAGGTGATGGGGCAGGCGATAACGCCGAGCATGGCGAGCGCAATGCCCACGCCGCCCATGGTCTTGGAGCAGACGTCGTAGATGGCAGCAGACTGGCCATTGGCGAGAGCCGCGGCAAGGCCGGTGTTCAGACCGCCGGTGACCTCATACAGGGAGCAGCCGGCAGCAGCCCAAATCAGAGCGATAACACCCTCGCAGACCATCGCGCCGTAGAAGACGAAGTGGCCCTGCTTCTCGCTCTTCATGCAGCGAGCCATCAGGGGGCTCTGCGTGGCATGGAAGCCGGAGATCGCGCCGCAGGCAACGGTGATGAACATGAAGCTCCACACCGGGGTGCCCGAGGGATGCATGGAGCCGAAGTTGTTCCAGATCTCGGGGATGGTGTACTCAGGCTTGGTGAAGATGCCGACGGCAACACCGATGGCCATGATGATCAGGCAGATACCGAACAGGGGGTAAATCTTACCGATGATCTTATCGATGGAAATGAAAGTCGCGATGAAGTAGTAGACAAGAACGATAATCAGCCAGAACAGGGTCGTGGCGACGATGCCCTCGTGGCCGCCGTTCTTGAACAGGGTGACAATCAGACCGGCAGGGCCGACCGCAAAGACCGTACCGACCATAACGAGCAGCACCACGCTGAACACGCGCATGACGTTCTTCATTGCGCCGCCCAGATAGATACCGGCGATCTCGGAGATGGAAGCGCCTTCGTTACGCTCGCTCATCATACCGGAGAAATAGTCGTGAACCGCACCGGCAAAAATCGTACCAAAGGTGATCCACAGGAACACGATGGGCCCCCACAGAGCACCCTGCAGGGCACCGAAGATGGGGCCGAGGCCCGCGATGTTCAGAAGCTGGATCATAAACAGCTTCCACTGCGGCAGAACCACATAGTCCACGCCATCGTTAATCTTGACAGCCGGCGTTTCACGGTCGTCAGGGCCGAAGGTCTTTTCGACGATGCCACCGTAAACGAAGTAGCCGCCGATCAGCAATGCGAGGCAGATCAGAAAGCTAAACATTTTTCTCCTCCTATTTTATTACAAATGTTTGCCTTGCAGGAGAAATTCCCCTGCGTTTCGCCTGATTATAATAATTTTTTGGAGAAAAAAGTCAATCGTCAAAATGAACAAATTTTAAATGAATATTATTTCATTCAAGCTGGATATTTGTTTTTCCCTTATGCGCGGATGACCTGCTCGATGGCCGCTAAAAGCTCGTCGTAGCCCTCAAAAGCGGGCAGATGCGGGTAGTCGTGCTTGATCTTTTCCGTCGTGCGGAACAGGAAGCCCGCCTTGGACGCTTCGATCATTTCGAGGTCGTTGTAGCTGTCGCCGCTGGCGATGGTCTCAAAGCCGATGGACTGAAGGCCGCGCACGGTCGTAAGCTTGGAATGCTCGCATCTCATCTTGATGCCGCTGATGAATCCGTCGGCGTCCACCTCGAGAGAGTTGCAGAAAATGGTCGGCCAGCCGAGTTTTTTCATCAGCGGTTGTGCAAATTCCTCAAAGGTGTCGCTCAAAATGATGGCCTGCGTCTCAGATCTCAGCTTGTCGAGGAATTCTTTCGCCCCCGGCAGCGGGTCGATGCGCGCGATAGTCTCCTGAATTTCCTTGAGTCCCAGGCCGTGCTCGCGGAGCACGCCCAGGCGCCATTTCATCAGCTTGTCGTAGTCCGGCTCGTCGCGCGTGGTACGCGTCAGCTCGGGAATGCCACTCTCGCGGGCAAATTCGATCCAAATTTCGGGGACGAGCACGCCCTCCATATCAAGGCAGGTAATATACATGTTTATTCTCCTTTATCACTTTTTCGCCGCGGCCTTGCCGAGCACGTAGTCGAGCATCTCGCCGCGGTCGATCACGTCGCGGTGACGCACCGCGCGGGAGCGTAGGTCGGCAAGATTCTTCGGCACGGGCACGCCCGTGACCTTGCGGAGCTGCTCCATCACGTCGAACTCGTCGCCCTCGGCCTTTTCGCCGATACCCTCGAGCACGGCGGCGGGGAATTTATAAGGAGAGGCAGTGGAGAGCACGACGACGACGTTGTGCTCGGGGTTCGCCTGCTTGTACTGCTGCGCCACGTCCCAGGCGACCGCCGTGTGCGTGTCGCAGAGGTAATGGTCGTCCTTCCAGACCTTGCCGATGGCGGTTTTCGCACCCTCGTCGTCGCAGAAGCCTGCCCAGAAGAGCTCGTGCAGCTTTTCGAGCATGTCCGCGGGCACCTCGTACTCACCGTTTTCGCTGAGCTGCTTCATTAAATCCGCGATGAGCTTGTCGTCGCCGGAGAGGAGATAGAGCAGGCGCTCCAAGTTGCTGGAGACGAGAATGTCCATCGAGGGGGACACGGTCTTGTAGAAGGGGCGGCGGCGGTCATAGCGGCCCGTGCGCAGAAAGTCGGTCAGTACATTGTTGGCGTTGGACGCGCACACGAGCTTGCCGACGGGAAGGCCCATCTCCTTGGCAAAGTAGCCCGCGAGGATATCGCCGAAGTTGCCGGTCGGCACGACGTAGTCGACCTTGTCGCCCGGCTGGATGCGGCCCGCCTGCACGAGGTCGGCGTACGCTCTATAATAATAGACGACCTGCGGGGCGAGGCGGCCGATGTTGATGGAGTTGGCCGAGGACAGGCGAACGCCCTTACCCTCGAGCAGCTGATCCTTGCTGACGGCGGAGAAAATTTTCTTCACGCCGGTCTGCGCATCGTCGAAATTGCCGCGCACCGCGCACACGCAGACGTTTTCGCCCGCCTGCGTCGCCATCTGCGCCTGCTGCACGGCGCTCACGCCGCCGTGGGGGTAGAAGACGATGATCTTCGTGCCCGGCACATCGCAGAAGCCCTCCATCGCCGCCTTGCCGGTGTCGCCGGACGTGGCGGTCAGGATCATGATCTCGTCGTCCACACCGAGCTTTTCTTTCGACGCGGTCATCAGGCGCGGCAGCATCGAGAGCGCCACATCCTTAAAAGCGCTCGTCGGCCCGCGGAAAAGCTCGAGGATGAAGTCCTCACCGACGGGGACGGTCGGGGTCAGGTGGTCGGTCTCAAACTTGCCGGTATAGCCGTCGTGGACGAGCTTTGCCATCTCCGCTTCTGAAAAGTCGGGCAGGAGCTTGGATAAGATCTTCGTCGACATGGACATCGTGTCCATATTTAATACAGTAGTATAGTCGAACTTGACCTCGTCAAACGACGGCATCGTGTAAAGGCCGCCGTCGGGGGCAAGGCCGTTTAAGATGGCCTGCGCGCTGCTGGCCTTTAAATTTTTGTCACGGGTGCTCTGATACTGCATGGATGTTTCCTCCTGTATCTCACGGGAAAAGTTTTTTTGTCTTCCCTATTGTATTTTCACAAACGCTATGTTATATTGTTTCCATCAAAAAGTCAAGTGTTTTTCTTTGGCGGACAGTTTCGGCGTAAGTCACAAATTCGTCCGCACTTGACGGAGTATCCAAAAAAGAAAGAAGGTCATTCCCCGTGAATATTGCGCTGCTGGGCTTCGGCACCGTCGGTTCCCATTTTTATAAGCTGTGCGAGGGGCGAACCGATCTGCATGTTGCAGCTGTTCTCTCCCGCCGTCCCCGCCCGGAGCTCACATGCACCGTGACCGCCGATTACGACGAGATCGTGCGCGATCCCTCGATTGATATTGTGGTGGAAGTCATGGGCGGCATCGAGCCGGCGTACAGCTACCTCTGCGCGGCCATGCGTGCGGGCAAGCACGTCGTCACCGCGAACAAGCAGCTCATGTGCGCCCACTTTGAAGAGCTCACCTCCCTTGCCAGGGAAAAGTGCATGGCGCTGCGCTGCACTGCCGCCGCGGGCGGCGGCATTCCCTGGCTCACCTCTCTCTCCCGCGCGTCTGAGCTCGATGAGATCAAGGCTGTCGAGGGCATTCTGAACGGCACAACGAATTACATGCTTTCCGCCATGACGAATTCCGGCGCGGATTACGCGCCCGCGCTCCGCAAGGCGCAGGAGCTCGGCTATGCCGAGGCCGACCCCACCGCGGACGTCGAGGGTCTGGACGCGCGCCGCAAGATCGTCCTCTCCGCCGACCTTGCCTTCGGCGTGAACATCAGGGAAGAGGACATCCCCTGTGTCGGTATCTCGTCCATCACCGCGGACGACATCGCCAAGGCGAAGGACGAGGGCCTGACCTACAAGCTCATCGCCCGAGCGGAGAAAAACGGCTGTGCCGTGGCCGCGTTCGTCTGCCCGACGCTTTTCCCCTCCTCCGCGCCCGAGGCGCACACCGACGGCACCGGCAACCTCGTCACGCTGTTCGCATCGCGTTTTGGCAAGCAAAGCTTTTCCGGCGCGGGCGCAGGCGGCTACCCGACCGGCTCGAACGTGCTGCGCGACTGTCTCGACGTCGCCGACGGCTGCCGCAGCTTCTATGCTGACTCCTTCACCCCCTGCTCGGTGAACCTATCCGGCACGCAGTGCAAGTGGCTGTTCCGCTGCATGGGCGAATACTTTACCCGCGAGTGCAGCGCCCGCGCGGCGTTCGACGCCTATGAATCTTACCGAAAGGACGACCCGCACGCGCTGCTTGCGCGCTACGCGGCCGAAGAGGAATAAACTCCATGCTCAAAGTTTTGAAATTCGGCGGTTCGTCGCTCGCCGACGCCCGCCAGTTCGCCAAGGTCAAGTCCATCGTGGAAGCCGACCCCGCCCGCCGCGTGGTCATCGTCTCCGCGCCGGGCAAGCGCTTCTCCGGCGACCATAAGATCACCGATCTTCTCTATCTCTGCGCCGCGCACATCAAATACGGCGTTTCGTGCGAGGACATCTTCGCCATGATTCGCGACCGCTACAACGAGATCATCGCCGAATGTGGCCTGCACATCAGCCTCGGCAAAGAGTTCGACGCGCTGTGGGACAAGATGAAAAATGGCATCAGCCAGGATGAGCTCGCCTCGCGCGGCGAATACTTCTCCGCACGGCTGATGGCCGAATACCTCGGCTATGAGTTCGTCGACGCGGCCCGCTGGATCAAATTCAAGTTCGACGGCACCGTCGATCAGGACGCATCCTACGCGGCGCTGCGCTCCCTCGCCGAGGACCGCAGGGTCGTCATCCCCGGTTTCTATGGCGTGATGCCCGACGGGCACATCCGCACGTTCTCCCGCGGCGGCAGCGACATCACCGGCGCGCTCGCGGCAGCGGCGCTCGGCGCGGACGTGTATGAGAACTGGACGGACGTCTCCGGCATTCTGATGGCCGACCCGCGCATCGTCGACGATCCCGAGCCCATCCGCCGCGTGACCTACAGCGAGCTGCGCGAGCTGAGCTACATCGGCGCGCAGGTCCTGCACGAGGGCACGATCTTCCCCGTGCGCGAGAAGAACATCCCGCTCAACATCCGCAATACCAACGCGCCCGACCATCCCGGCACGATGATCTTGGAGTCCATCGGCGACGAGATGGAAGAGGGCGGCTTCATCACCGGCATCGCCGGCAAGAAGGGCTTTTCCATCATCACCATCGCCAAGACTGGCATGTCGAGCGAACCGGGCTCTCTCCTGAAAATTCTCAACGTGCTCGCCAAGCACGAGGTCAACGTCGAGTACCTCCCGTCCGGCATCGACAACGTCTCGCTCGTCGTCTCGTCCGACAAGGTGTCCCGCTCGCTCTACGAAATGCTGGGCGAGCTGCAAAAAGAGGTGCAGCCGAATAAGATAACCGTAACGGAGCATATCGCCATCGTCGCCGCCGTCGGCCGCAAGATGGCGTACCGTCCCGGCGTTTCCGGTAAAATTTTCGCCAAGCTCGGCGAAAACGGCGTGAACATCCGCATGATCACGCAGGGTCCTGAAGAGCTCAACATCATCGTGGGCGTGGAAGAAAAAGATTTCGAACAGGCCATCCGTGTCCTGTACAATAGTTTTGTGAAGGAGAATGTAGTGTAATGAAACAGGTCAATGTCGGTATTCTCGGCGCCACCGGCGCCGTCGGTCAGGAAATGATCAAAATTCTCGAAGAGCGCAGCTTCCCCGTTGCGTCCCTTCGTCCCATCGCAAGCGCCAGAAGCGCGGGCAGCAAAATCATGTTCCGCGGTCAGGAGTGCACCATCGTCGAGGCGTCTGACGACGCGTTTGAGGGCCTTGATATCGTCCTCGGCGCGGCCGAGAACGACATCGCCGAGCGTTTTGCCCCCTCGATCGTCAAGGCGGGCGCGGTGTTCGTCGACAATTCGAGCGCGTTCCGCCTCGACCCCAACGTCCCCCTTGTCATCCCCGAGATCAACCCCGAGGACGTGAAGTGGCACAAGGGTATCATCTCGAACCCCAACTGCACCACCATCGTGACCCTCGTGGCCATTAACGCCCTCGCCAAGGAGAGCCCCATCGAGACGATCATCGCCTCTTCCTACCAGGCCGTCAGCGGCGCGGGCAAGGGCGGCATCGACGAACTCAACAATGAGGTCAAGGCCCTTTCCGAGGGCAAGCACCTTGAGCCCAAGGTCTTCCAGTATCAGATCGCGTACAACATCATCCCCCAGATCGGCGGCGAGGCCTTCGAGGGCTACACCAGCGAGGAGATGAAGATGCAGAACGAGGGCCGCAAGATCCTCCACCTGCCCGAGATGAAGGTCAGCTGCACCTGCGCGCGCGTGCCCGTCATCCGCAGCCACAGCGTATCCGTCGTGCTGCGCACGAAGGAGAAGATCAGCGTCGAGCGTGCCAAGGAGCTCATCGCAAACGCCCCGGGCTGCAAGCTCGTCGACGACCTCAAGAACAAGGTCTACCCCATGCCGCTCGACACGTCCGATCAGGACATCGTCTATGTCGGCCGCATTCGTGAGGACCTGACCGACGAGCGCGGCCTGAACCTCTGGTGCTGCGGCGACCAGGTCCGCAAGGGCGCTGCCACCAACACCATCCAGATCGCGGAGCTGCTGCTCAAGTAAGGCTTTTTTAGCCACAGATCGTTCCCCGTTTTCTGCCGCATAGCGGCGGAAAACGGGGAATTTTTTCGTTTCTGCACAGAAACGCCGATTTTGGCCCGCATTTTGCTATAAGCCGCTCATAAAGTGGTACAGGCACGTCGTAAGCTGAACGTTAAGAGAGCTATTCTCTGATCCTTTGGCTGTTTTGTCAAAAATCTGTGCACATTTCTTGTGTGTTTCCCCCATTTTTACCACAAACGGCAAGTTTCATTTGACTTTGCCCGCTGTGGGGGCTATGCTGTAAGCAAGGATTGGAAACGTTACCGGTAAGGTTTCCGGAATCATCGCAGGGGGCGCGTCGGCATGACCATCAAGGATATTGCAAAGCTTGCAGACGTGAGCGTCAGCACCGTCTCCCGCGTGCTCAACGACCGTCCGGACGTGAGTGAGGATTCCCGCAGGCGGGTCCGCGCCGTCATCGAGGCGCACCGGTATGTGCCGAACAACAGCGCGCGCGACCTCGTCAAGATCCGCTCCGACGCGGTCGGCCTCGTGGTGCGCGGCGTGCAGAACCCCTTCTACACCGACATCATCCACGCCATCGAGCAGAAGCTCGACGCCTCGGGCTACACGATGGTCATGCGCCAGATCCCATCGGGCGATGACGAGATTCAGTGCGGTGCGGTGATGGAAAAGGAAAAGCGCCTGCGCGGCATTATCTTCCTCGGCGGGCGCAGCGATTATTCGCCCGAAGAGGTTTCGCTTCTCGGCGTGCCCTATGTCTGCTGCTCCTACACCAACTCCTACGGTACGCTTCCGCCGGAGTCGTACTCCTCCGTCTCCATCGCCGACGAGCAGGAGGCCTACCGTGCGGTCAGCGAGCTTTACCAAAACGGTCACCGCCGCATCGCCGTGCTGACCGCCGCCCCCGACGACAGTTCGATCTCCCAGCTCCGTTACCTTGGCTATCAGCGCGCGCTGCGCGACTTCGGCTTAACAGAGCATCCGGAAGACCTGATCTGCGCCGAAGACTTCACCATTGCCAACGCCTATGCCGCCATGCAAAAGCGTCTGCGCTCCCCCGCCGATTTTACGGCTATCTTCGCCATTGCGGACGACATGGCCATTGGCGCGATGCGCGCCCTGCGCGAAAGCGGCCGCTCCATCCCCGAGGACTGCTCCGTCATCGCCATCGACGGCATCAGCGTCTCGGAATACATTCATCCCATGCTCACCACCCTCTGCCAGCCCATGACCGCCATGGGAGAGGCGAGCGTCGAGATCCTGCTCGACATCATTGAGGGGCGCGGCGTTCATCGCCATGTCACTCTGCCGACCGCGCTGCGCGAGGGCGCGTCCGTGCGGCAGCTCAAGCACTGATTTTCCCGCGGGAACCGCGTGAAAATAAATTTAAAAAGGAGTATTGATGAAATGAAAAAGTATCTTGCAATGATCCTTGCTCTTGTCATGGCGCTTTCTCTCGTCGCCTGCGGCGATAAGAAGGATGACTCCGCTGACAACAGCGACGGCGATACCGCCTCCGGCCGCGTCTACTGGCTGAACTTCAAGCCCGAAGCCGACGGGACCCTGCAGAAGGTCGCCGCCATGTACACCGAGAAGACCGGCGTGCCCGTCACCGTCGTGACCGCCGCTTCCGGCACCTACAACGAGACCCTGACCGCCGAGATGGACAAGTCCGCTCCCCCGACGCTGTTCGTCGTGGGCAACCAGGCTGCTGTCGGCACCTGGGGCGACTACTGCTATGACCTGAGCGGCACCGCCGTTGCCAACGAGCTCAACACCGACGCCTACAACCTCTATGACGCCGACGGCAAGCTCTGCTCCATCGGCTACTGCTACGAGTGCTACGGCATCATCGTCAACGAAGACCTGCTCGAAAAGGCCGGCTACACGCTTGGCGATATCACGAACTTTGAGACTCTCAAGGCCGTCGCTGAGGACATCCACGCTCGTGCTTCCGAGCTCGGCTTCGACGCCTTCACCTCCTCTTCCATGAGCGACGATTCCAGCTGGCGCTTCACCGGCCACCTCGCGAACCTCGAGTATTACTACGAGTCCGTGGACGATCCCGACGCCTGGAAGGAATGCCCGTCTTCCATCAAGGGTACCTACATGCAGAACTACAAGAACCTGTGGGATCTGTACATCAACAACAGCGCCGTGAATCCTGCTGATCTCGCTGCCGGCGGCTTTGACGCGGCGGACGAGTTCGGCAAAGAGCAGGCCGTGTTCTATCAGAACGGCTCCTGGGAGTGGGCCAAGCTCACCGGTACCGGCGACGGTCAGTACGGTCTTGACAACCTGTCCATGATCCCGTTCTACTGCGGTGTTGCGGGCGAAGAGAACGCAGGCCTCAACTGCGGCACCGAGAACTGCTGGGCTGTCAACGCCAAGGCTTCCGAGGAAGATATTCAGGCCACGCTCGAATTCATGAACTGGATGGTCACCGATCCCGAGGCCTCCCGTATGCTGGTCGATGAATTCGCCGCCATGCCCTATAAGCAGGCTGCCGAATCCACCAACGGCTTCCTCGCCGACGCCAACGACTACACCACCAACGGCAACTACATCATGCCCTGGGTCACCAACTTCCAGCCGAACGTTGATGCTTACCGCGCTGCGCTCGTCTCCGCGATGAACCAGTACGACGCCGACCAGAGCGATGCCAACTGGGAGCTCGTCAAGACCGCGTTTGTCGACGGCTGGGCCACGCAGTACGCTGCCGCCAACGGCTAAGCCGCTTTTAAAAAAGCAAGCGCATCTGAAAAGCACAAATGAGAGGGGCGGGCGATTTCGCCCGTCCCTCCCTGCATATCACGGCGAGCGCCGCATGAAGCGCCCGCCGTGCAGAAACAAAAGCAATATTCTATCTTTGGCTGGGAGTTGATCGAATTGAAACATAAGCACAGCAACGCTGCGGTCAACAGCTCGATGATCCGCCGCCCGATCCGCCGCTGGTTCCCGCTCTTTATGGGGCCGATGGTCTGCGCGTTCATCATCGGCTTTGTCTATCCGTTCTGCAAGGGCATCTATCTCTCCTTCTGCAAATTCAAGGTCACGAGCGACGCGCATTTTGTCGGCCTTGAAAACTACCGCCGCGCGTTTCAGGATGCGAGCTTTGTGCATTCGTTCTGGTTCACGGCGCTGTTTGCCGTCATATCGCTCGTGCTCATCAACGTGCTGGCCTTTGCGGTGGCCTACGCGCTCACGCAGGGCATCAAGGGCAGCAACCTGTACCGCACGGTGTTCTTCATGCCGAACCTCATCGGCGGCATCGTGCTCGGCTACATCTGGTCGATGATCTTCGACGGCATCCTCTCGCGCTACGGCACGTCGATCCTGCTCAACACGAAGCTCGGCTTCTGGGGTCTCATCATCCTGATGTGCTGGCAGCAGATCGGCTACATGATGATCATTTACATCGCGGGCCTGCAAGCCGTGCCCGAGGACATGCTCGAGGCCGCGAAGATCGACGGCGCGAGCCGCTGGCAGACGCTTTGGAAAGTCACGATCCCGAATGTGATGCCCTCCATCACCATCTGCACGTTCCTCTCTCTTACGAATGGCTTCAAGCTCTTCGACCAGAACCTCGCCCTCACGGGCGGCCAGCCCTATACCATCCTGTCCGACGGCAGCTCGATCAAAGAGACCGAAATGCTCGCGCTGAACATCCTCAACACGTTCTACGGGCAGAATGCCAACTCGCGCGGCACCGCGCAGGCCAAGGCCGTGCTGTTCTTCATCCTCGTCGCGACCATCGGTCTTCTCCAGCTCAGTGCCAACCGCAAAAAGGAGGTGCAGCAGTAATGAACAAGCACTCTCTTTCCGCAGAAGCGCGCCGCAAGACGATCCTCTCCATCGTGCTCGGCGTCATCTGCGTCATCTATGTGCTGCCGGTCCTCACGGTGGTCATCAACTCCTTCAAGCTCAACACCTATGTCAAGACCGACACGTTCGCCCTCCCGAACGCGGAGAGCTTTGCCGGCTGGGCGAACTTCATCAAGGGCCTGACGTTCGGCAACTACCCGTTCTTAAAATCCGCCGGCTACAGCTTATTTATCACCATCGTCTCGACCGCGCTGATTTTGCTCTGCACGTCGATGGCCGCGTGGTACATCGCGCGCGTGGACAGCAAATTCTGCCGCATGGTTTATTATCTCTGCGTCTTTTCGATGGTCGTGCCGTTCCAGATGGTGATGTTCACACTGTCGAAGACGGCCGATACCCTCAAGCTCAATACCCCCTGGACCATCCCCATCATCTACCTCGGCTTTGGCGCGGGGCTTGCGATTTTCATGTTTGTCGGCTTTATCAAATCCATCCCGCTTGAAATTGAGGAGGCGGCCGCCATCGACGGCTGCGGCCCGCTGCGCACGTACTTCTCCGTCGTGCTGCCGATGCTGCGGCCCACGATGATCTCTGTCGGCATTCTCGAGATCATGTGGGTGTGGAACGACTATCTGCTGCCCTATCTCGTGCTCGACCGCACGAAGTACATGACCATCCCCATCCACATCCAGTACCTCAAGGGCAGCTACGGCACCGTCGACCTCGGCGCGACGATGGCGCTGATCCTGCTGAGCATCATCCCTGTCATCGTGTTCTATCTGCTGTGCCAGAAGTACATCATCAAGGGCGTGGCCGCAGGCGCGGTAAAGGGTTAACGCCTTTCATCCTTCATTTTCCAGAAAGAAGTGGTTCCATTGATCGAACGTTCCTCCGGCATTCTGATGCCGATCTCGTCCCTCCCCTCGCCTCACGGCATCGGCACGATGGGCAAGGCTGCCTATGACTTTGCCGACTTTCTCGCCGCCGCGGGGCAGAAATACTGGCAGCTCTTGCCGCTCGGCCCGACGAGCTACGGCGACTCGCCGTATCAGAGCTTTTCGTCCTTTGCGGGTAACCCGTATTTCATCGACTTGGACTTGCTCGTCAAAGATAAGCTCCTGACGCGCGCGGAGGTCAACGCCTGCGACTGGGGCGACGATCCCCGCTATGTCGACTACGGCAAAATCTACGCGAGCCGCTTCACGCTGCTCGAAAAGGCCAAGACGCGCGGCTTTACGCGCGACCGCGAGGCCGTCGCGGCATTTGAGCGGGAAAATGAGCGCTGGCTGCCGAACTACGCCCTCTTCATGGCGCTCAAGCGCCACTTCGGCATGAAGTCTTGGACGGAATGGGACGACGAGGACATCCGCTGCCGCACAAGCAGCGAGGTCATCGAGCGCTACCGCGCCGAGCTGCGCGAGGATGTGGAGCTTTTCACTTACATTCAGTTTCTCTTCTTCCGCCAGTGGGAGGCACTCAAGGCGTACATCCACTCGCTCGGCATCCGCATCATCGGCGACCTGCCCATCTATGTGGCGATGGACTCCGCCGACGTGTGGGCAGAACCCGAAATGTTCCAGCTCGACGAGCACAACGTGCCCACCGAGGTCTCCGGCGTCCCTCCTGACTGCTTCAGCGAGGACGGGCAGCTCTGGGGCAACCCGCTCTACAACTACGAGGCCATGGCGAAGGACGGCTTCGGCTGGTGGATCCGCCGCATCGGCGGCGCGCAGAAGCTCTACGACGTCATCCGCATCGACCATTTCCGCGGCTTCGAGAGCTACTGGGCCATTCCCTACGGCGAGACGACCGCCAAAAACGGCCGCTGGGTCAAGGGCCCCGGCATGTCGCTCGTCGGCGTGCTGACCGGCTGGTTCCGCGACCTCGATTTCATCGCCGAGGACCTCGGCTATCCCTCGCCCGAGGTCGTACAGCTGCTCTCCGATTCCGGTCTTCCCGGCATGAAGGTCCTCGAGTTTGCGTTCGACTCGCGCGACCCGAGCGACTACCTGCCGCATAGCTGCAGCTTCAACAGCATTTGCTACACCGGCACGCACGACAACGCGCCCCTCGCCCTCTGGCGCACGGAGGCGGATAAGGCGGACATCGCGTTCGCGAAGAAGTACCTCGGTCTCAATGACGAGGAGGGCTTCAACGCCGGCATCATCCGCGGCGGCATGAGCTGCCAGAGCAGGTTGTTTGTCGCACAGATGCAGGACTATCTGGGCCTTGGCAAGGGCTGCCGCATGAACACCCCCGGCACGAGCAGCGGCAACTGGCAGTGGCGCATGCTGAGCGGCGAGGCGAGCAAAAAGCTCGCAAAATCCATCCACGAGACGACCCGCATCTACGGGCGCCTGTAAGGAAAATATGGCACGGCGGTTTTGGGCATACGCCCAAAACCGCCGTTTTTCGTTATATTTCGACAGAATATTACGAATTGTATTTATATTTTGACAGAAAAAGAGAGCTGGGTATTGCCCCGCTCTCACTTTTTCAATTCACAGGAGTAACAGTTTGCTGTAGTCCAGTGCAACGCGGACGGCTGCCCCCGCTTGCAGATCACTTTCATGTCCAACAGTGATACGCAGCATCGGCGCGCCTTCGGCGCTGCCCTCCGGACGCAGCAGGAGAATGTTCTCCTCCACGCCGAGGATCACGCGGCAGACGGTGCAGCTCATGGCGCCATTCTCGCTCATGGTGACGGCATTGTCTGGAATGCCAATCGTCGTAAAGGTATTTTCCATGCCAGCAAGCGGCAGCGCCACGTTCCACTCGGGCAGGTAGACTTTGCCGTCTCTCGCCTCGGCGGCGAAGAAGTTCTTGCAGCCCGCGAGGCGCGCCGCGCTGACGCTGCCCGGATGGCGGATCATCTCGTCCATCGGCGTGACCTCGCCGGTCCGGCCGTCTTCCATCACGCAGACGCTGCGGCAGTTGCGGTAACACTCATCGCGGTCGTGGCTGACCCAGAGGATGGGGCCGTTGAACGTCGCGAGCAGGTCGGCAAGCTCGATCTCAAGATTCCACTTTAAGTAGCTGTCCAGCGCGGAGAACGGCTCGTCGAGCAAAATCGCCTCCGGCTCGGAACACAAAATGCGCGCGAGCGCCACGCGCTGCTGCTGACCGCCGGAGAGCTGCGCGGGGTGCTTTTTCTCAAGGCCCTCAAGGCGGAACATGCGAATTTTTTCCGCCAGAACACGGCGCTTTTCCGCCTTATCTCCGCTGCGGATGCCGCAGAGGATATTCTGCTCCACGCTCATGTTCGGGAACAGCCCGTACTGCTGGAAAAGATATCCGACCCTGCGCTGCTGAGGCGGCAGATTGATCTTCTTTTCGCTGTCAAACAGCACGCGGCCGCCGAGCACGATGCGCCCGCGGTCGGGCGTCACGATGCCTGCGATGCACTTTAATGTCATGCTCTTGCCGCAGCCCGAGGCGCCGAGCAGCGCCATCGTCTCGTCCGGCGCTTCAAACTGTGAGCGCAGATGAAACGCGCCAAGCTTTTTTTCAATATCGACAGACAAACTCATCTTCTCGCCCTCCTCGCCTTGCTCGCATCCGTGAGGAAGTCACGCCGCTCGAGCATGTTGACCGCCAGCAGCACGACGGCGGAGATCGCAATATTGACCAAGACCCACTTCGTCGCCAGCACATCGTTGTTCGTCTGCCAGAGCTGATAGACCGTGGTGGAGATCGTCGCGGTCTTGCCGGGTGTGTAGCCCGCGATCATGCTCGTCGCGCCGTATTCGCCAAGTGCTCTGGCAAAGGCCAGCACTGTGCCGGCCAGCACGCCCTGACGGCAGTACGGCATGCGGATCCGCCAGAAAATGTAGGTATTCGACAGGCCCAGCGTCTGTCCAGAATAGGCCAGCGTCTCGTCAAAAGACTCGAACGCGCCGCGCACCGTGCGGTACATTAGCGGGAAGATGACGACCACCGTGGCAAAGATGGCCGACCACCAGGTCATGACCATCTTGACGCCGAACGTTTCGAGCACCCACGCGCCGATGACGCGCTTGGGGCCGAACACGCGCAGCAGCAGATAGCCCACGACCGTCGGCGGCAGCACGAGCGGCAGCGTCAGAAGCACATCGAGCACACCTTTGACCAGGCGCGGAAGCTTTGCGATATAATAGGCGGCAAAAATGCCGGCAAAGAAAATAATGACCGTGGAGATCGCCGCAATGCGCAGCGAGTTCCATAAGGGGTACCAATCCATAAGTGACCTCCGATTTTCTGGAGTTTGGGAGATTCAGGCGATCTCCAGCTACCGCAAATGCGGTGTTCAAGCGTTTTGCCGACAGGCAAAACCTTGGCGCGGACGGAATTCACTTCCGACCGTGCTTTTCAAATCAGGGCTCCCGTTGGGCGGCAGCCCAATGGGACGAGCGCCGCGATACGCAGCGAGTTCCATAAAGGGTACCAATCCATAAGTGACCTCCGATTTTCTGGAGTTTGGGAGATTCAGGCGATCTCCAGCTACCGCAAATGCGGTGAAAAAAGTTTGCCACAAGACAAGCGGGTTTTCCGCCAGTGGCGGCGGGAAGTTTGTGCCGCATCCTGCGGCAGGGAACGGGACAAAAGGGGATATCTCTTCCGAAAGAGATATCAAAAAGCGTCGCAGACTTTGCGCCGCGCACGGCGCAAATAATCTTGAAATTTTTTGCCGCGACATGTGCGTGGCAAAAAATACCTCTCACGCAGCGAGCGTTGAAGGCCGCTCACCGAAGTGAGCGGCCAAGGCGCAGAGCGTAGTGCAGCTCTTTAAAATGAAAGCCTTTTAGGCTTTTATTTTAGTTAGCAGGGCAGAAGCCGACGCTCTCGAACACGGACATGGCGTCAGCGGTCTGGAGGTAGTCGAGGAATGCCTGGGCGGCTTCTTCCTTCTCGCCCTTCAGGACGGCGGCGGGATAGATGACCTGGCCGCACATCTCGGCGGTGGCGCTGTCGACGACTGTGAGGCCGGCGGAGTAAGCGTCGGTGGCGTAGATGATGCCGCAGTCGGTGCTGGCCTCGCTCACCTGAGTGGTAACTTCCTTGACGTTGTTGCCGTAGGTCAGGCAGTCGGTGAGCGCCGCCTCATCAAGGCCATAGTAGGCAAAGATCTTCTCGGTGTACTGGCCGACGGGCACGTCGCTGTTGCCGATGGCGAGCATGATGTCGCCGCTCTTGAGGAGTTCAGCGAGCTGGTCGAAGCTCTCGATGCCCTTGGGGTTGCCCTCGGGAACGGCGAGCGTGACCTTGTTCTCAAGCAGGTCGATGCGGCTGTCGGTCACGATGAGGTCAAGACCGTCGGGGTTCTTGTCCTTGTCGTCAATGAGGCTGCCGTCCATGGCGTTCATCTGCTGGGGGGCGGCGGAGATGAACAGGTCACAGTCAGCACCCTCGCTGATCTGGGTGAGGAGCTTGCCCGAGGAGTCGAAGTTGTAGGTGATGTTGACGTTGGGCGCGACCTCCTTGTACATCTCGGCGATCTCATTGAGTGTTTCGGTCATGGAGGCAGCGGCGAAGACAATGAGATCAACGCTCTCGGTGTTTTCACCGTTCTGGGCATCGCCGTCAGTGTTCGCGCCGTCGTTCTTGCTGCCGCAGGCGGCCAGAGAGAACACGAGCGCAAGTGCAAGGAGCAGAGACAAAAGCTTTTTCATGTTTGGATCCTTCCTTTCAAATTTTTTCTTTTTCGCGCATTCATTGAAAAGCGCAGCGATACAGGAACGCGCAAGAACACGCCGCACGCAATTTATTTCCAATTCCCATCGGGAAACTTAGACAAAATCATTTCGCTATCCTCAAAATAGATAGCGCCCCACAAGATTTCGCGCCCGCAGGCGCGAAGCGTTAAAGTTGTCAAACAGCACCGACTCATTCGGTTCAAAAATCCACCAATCCTGCCCCCCTAACCCC
>OIZE01000283.1_pt1 | contig 44768 bp, 38 predicted proteins | sample 1588421 | NCBI WGS metagenome assembly OIZE01 (sample SAMN03283251) | human gut metagenome | biome: human-associated habitat; material: feces | host: Homo sapiens | place: USA | collected 2013 | reverse complement strand
GGGACGGCGTGTGCAGCCCCGTGGTGCTCTGCATCATCCTGGCCCGCGAGTTCGCGGTGTCCGGCCTGCGGATGGTCGCCGCCGGTGCGAAGGACGGCAAGGTCATCGCGGCCAATATGTGGGGCAAGGTGAAGACGGTGCTGCAGATGCTGACCATCATCTTCTACTTCTTCGGCATCTCGCTGACCTATGGCAATACCGTCCTCGGCAATCTGAACGTCTGGCTCATCTCCTACTGGCTGTGCTGGCTGGTGGCAGCGGCCACCGCCATCTCCGGCATCAAGTATCTGTGGGACAACCGCAGCTTCATCAACACGGCAAAATGATCCATTCTGGAATAAAATGAAACAAAATTCGCTTTTGGATAAGATTCGGCGGGTGTTGTCCATCCTGCTGAACCTGGCCGTGGTGCGGATGGAGCCCATCGCCATCCGGATGAGCTGGGAAGCGGTGGGCGAGCAGACCCTGACCTTCTACACCGAAAACTCCAACCTCTTCTCGGCGGCGGTCTGCCTGCTGGTGGCAGTCTGCCAGCTGTGGGCGCTGCTGTCCGGCCGTGCGCTGCCCCGCTGGGTCAAGCGGCTGAAGTTCATTGCGGCCTGCTGCCTGACCCTGACCTTCCTGACGGTAGTCTTCGTGCTGGCACCCTGCTACCCCGATGAGGGCGGCGCGGTGTTCCTGCTGACGGAAAGTTCCATGCTGTACCACCACCTGCTGAACCCGGTCCTCGTTTTTGTCTCCTTCGTCTTTCTGGAACAGGAGCCGCGGCTACCGGCCCGGAACATCCCGTTGGCGTTGGTGCCGACGGCGATCTACGGAAGCATCGCTCTGTGGGCCAACTACCAGCGTCTGTGGACGGGGCCTTACCCCTTTTTGCTGGTGTATGAGCAGACGCCCCGGCAGACGGTGCTGTGGTGCGCGGGTATCCTGGCCGGGAACCTGATCTGCGCAGCGCTGGTCTGGTGGCTGGGGGGCAACAGCCGGAAACGCCGATAAACTGCAACACAAAGGGCCTGTTTTCTGACGGCAGCTGCCGCCGGAAAACAGGCTCTTTTTGCGTGAAGCAGGGGGGAACGGATCAGTCCGCTTTCTTATATTCTGCCTTCATGGCAGAATAGCCGATGAGGACGGTCCACACATAGGCGCAGGTCTTGGGAATCATCAGCAGGCCGATGACCGGGATCACATCGCCCCACAGCACCACCGGGATATAGAAGCCGAAGCTCAGCACGATGGTGAGCCACATCCAGCGGAACGCAGTGTCGTGGTGCTCCTTGGCGCTGCGGTAGAACAGCACGATGACCAGCAGGCCCAGCAGCGCGAAGGGGAGGTTGCGGTAGATGCCCCAGGACAGGGGAGAATGGTTGGTGAGCCACTGGTTCTGGGGCATCATGCAGAGGATCACACGGGCAGCCGACAGAGCGTAGACGGCCCAGGTCACGGCCTTCTGGCCCTGGATGTGGTAGCGCTGACGCCAGACGTAGTACAGCAGCACATAGAATACCGTCATGGTGACCGAGGTGATCCACTTGCCCAGACCCAGCTGGAAAGCGTAGCTGTCAAGGCCGGTGGTGCACAGAGCCAGTGCGCGGGGCACCAGATGGAAGGAATCACCGGCACCCAGCACCACAGCCATCCAGCCAAACAGCTGGAACTGGGCGGAGCCTTTGCTGTTCCGGATCATGCGGATGCCCACGGAAAGGACGGTGAGCAGATAAAAAATGTCAAAAAGCGTTTCAAAGATCGCACGCATCGTAAAAATCTCCTTTGTTGCCTGAAATGGGTGGAATGGGGGAATGCAGCGGGGTCCTGCCTGAGAGAACGGAACATCACCTCCTTAATTGAACAATGTTCACTTTGACGGATAAAAAATCCCCACGAAACCGTGGGAAGTTTTTTAATAGATGGCCCGCCGGACGATCTCCAGCACCATGGACGGGTCGAAATCCTGCTGCACCAGCGCGGAAAGCATCTGGGAAAACAGGACCCCGGCAAACCGTTCGGCGGTGAACTGGTCGTTGAAGGCGTCCGGCCGGACGTTGGGGTCCTGCTGCAGGACGAAACACAGCTGCCGCAGGATGTGCTGCCACGCCTGCTGCATCTGCTGTTTTCCATCCGCCGTGCCCTGGTGCATAAAGCCAAGGGAGTGATGGGTGAAAAAGCCGGGATACTGGGCGCAGCCGTATTCCAGCTGCCGATACATCCAGCGGACACAGGCCAGCGTGTCCCGGAAGACGGCTTCGTCCTCCGGGCGGTGGAAGATATCGTTCCAGATGCTTTCCACCGTGGCGCTCACCAGCTCGGTCTTGGATGCAAAGTAGTTGTAGATGCAGCCCACCGACACACCGCAGGCCGCAGCCACGGCGCGGATGTTGACCGCTGCCCATCCATTTTGCTGGATGAGGGCACGACTGGCTTTTAAGATATCCTCTTTGGAGGTTGCGGTAAGATTCATGCGATCACCTCAAAATGAACTGTGTTCATTATAGGCAAGACACAACGTTCTGTCAAGGGGAAAAGCAAAAAAGTTTTTGGAAATTTTTGCACGGCGCAAAAAAGGCTGCCCCACGGGAAGACCCGTGGGGCAGCCTTTGAAAGAACGCTGGTCGTTACAGCAGCGGGATGCCGGCCTTGGCGCAGGCTTCGTGCGTGGCCTGATCCCAGACGCTGGCCTGGACCTCGCCGATGTGGGCACTGCCCAGCAGCAACATGCACAGGCGGCTCTGGCCGATGCCGCCGCCGATGGTGTAAGGCAGCTCGCCGGACAGAACGGCCTTGTGGAACGGCAGGGCGCGGCGGTCATCGCAGCCCGCCATGGTCAGCTGCCGGTCCATGCTTTCGGGGCTGACGCGGATGCCCATGCTGCTCAGCTCATAGCTGCACTGTAGCGGCTCGTTCCAGAACAGCAGGTCGCCGTTCAGCTCCCAGTCATCGTAGTCGGGCGCACGGCCATCGTGGGGCTTGCCGCTCTTCAGCGGGGCGCCGATCTTCATCAGGAAGGTGGTGCCGTTCTCCTTGACGAAGGCGTTCTCACGCTCCTTCGGGGTCAGGTCAGGGTACCGGTCTTCCAGTTCCTGGGTGGTGATAAAGGTCACGTTCGGGGTGTGCAGGGGCAGGTCCTGCAGCTGGGGGAACATGGCGTGGAGGTTCATCTCGGTGGCGCAGACCGCCGACACGATGGAGCGCACGACATTTTTCAGATAGGCTTCGTTGCGGTCCTCTTCACGGATGACCTTCTCCCAGTCCCACTGGTCCACGTAGACGGAGTGGAGGTTGTCCAGCTCCTCATCGCGGCGGATGGCGTTCATGTCGCAGTACAGACCCTTGCCCACCCGGAAGCCGTAGTCCTTCAGGGCTTTGCGCTTCCACTTGGCCAGTGACTGCACCACCTGCGCTTCGGTGCCGCTGTCCTTGATGTCAAAGGTGACCTTCCGCTCGACGCCGTTCAGGTCGTCGTTCAGGCCGGTGGAGGCCTCCAGGAACAGCGGTGCGGACACGCGGTAGAGGTTCAGCGTGGCGCAGAGCGTGTCTGCGAACAGCCGCTTCACGGTGCCGATGGCGCGCTGGGTGTCGTACAGATTCAGCGCAGGCGTGTAGTTTGCCGGGATGATCGTTTTACTCATGGCAGTTTACCCCTCTCTTGCGCTCCAGACCGGCCGAATTGCCGGAGCCGGAGACGCTTCCCTTTAATATCGTAAATTATGGCACAAGTTGAGGGAGATGTAAAGGGGGATGCCGAAAAAGCTGCGCTCAGGCGGGCAGGGCGCACAGAATGAACCGCGGCCCCTCCTTGCCCACCGTCCCGGTGGGAACGAAGCCGACCTTGCGGAGAACCGCCTGGGAGGCCGCATTGGCGGGTTCGGTCTCAGCCTCCACGGCGGCCACACCGGGCTGGGCCAGCGCCCAGCGGCAGGCGGCGCGGACGGCCTCGGTGGCATAGCCCTGGCCCTGAAATTCGGGTGAGATGCCGTAGCCGATCTCCGGCTGGCCGTTTTTGGGCAGACCCTTGAAGCAGAGGTCGCCGACAAAGTCACCGGAATCGTTCTGGTAAAGGCCCCAGGCCGTGTACCAGATCCACTGCTCCGGGTGCCGGAGGGAGAGGGTCAGCATTTCGGTATAGGGGCCGACCAGCTCCGGGTCGGTGGTGCGGGCGAGCAGGGCGCGCATCCCGTCCGGCTGCAGCGGGATGAGAAAAAGGCGTTCGGTCAAAAGCTGCATGGAGGACCTCCGTAAAATGATTGACAAATCATAAAAAAAACTCTATAATAAAGATGCAAAAGGCGCTACCCGGCAAAACGGCTAGCTCCTTACTGACACGTCAAAGAGAAAATGACCGTGTGCTTGGGGAAGCATTTGGGCGGTCATTTTTTCTTTTTGTCGTTTTTATCTTTTCGCGATTCCAGCATCCGAAATGTGATATCGAATGTTACATGTACTGTGGTGACGATCAAGGTCAGCAAACTGACAAAGAATGCCATCAGCGTGAGAATCTCGACAATCGTCATAGAACGATCCCTCCCTTCGCCGAAAGCGTCGGGAGGTAACTTCAAAAAGTGCCCTCCCGACACTTGCTTCACTCAATGAGTCAAGGACGAATCGGTATGGGCTAGCCGCCTGCGTTTTTGGGACAGCGCCTTGAGGAATCTGGAATACCCAGATACAACATTAAAATACCATAAAATTCGACGCTCCGCAAGATAAAATCAAGATTTGCCGCCTTGACTTTCGTAGGCCGGACAGATATAATAAATCTGTATCAGAACAAATGCGTTGATCCGGACAGAGTAGCGCAGGGAGCGTCTGCACAGAGAGAATGGGCCGTTGGCTGGGAGCCTGTTTGCAGAGGACTGTGGGAAGTGCGCCCGGAGAGCACACTGCGGGAAGGACAGTATCGCAGTGCGGCGGCCGCCGTTACCGGCTTTGAGCGACAAACAGAAGTGGAACCGCGATTTGGAATGAGAACCGCCTTCGTTGCTGTACCAGGGTACAGCGAGGAGGGCTTTTTTGTTTTTGCGGCTTCTGTCTGCCACACAAAAGGAGAGGTTTTTATGCAGATTTTCAACACCCTGACCCGCCAGAAGGAAGAGTTCGTGCCGCAGGTGCCCGGCGAGTACCGCATCTACGTCTGCGGCCCGACCGTTTACAACTATATCCACATCGGCAACGCCCGCCCGCTGATCGTGTTCGACACCCTGCGCCGCTATCTGGAATACCGCGGCAACAAGGTCATCTATGTGTCCAACATCACCGACATCGACGATAAGCTCATCAAGAAGGGCCAGGAAGAGGGCACCTCCATGAAGGAAGTCGCCCAGCGCTTTGAGGCCGAGTACCTCAAGGATGCCGCCGGTCTGAACTGTAAAAAGCCCACCGTCCAGCCCCGCGCCACCGAGCACATCCAGCAGATTTTGGACATCGTCAAGGACCTGGTCGACTCCGGCCACGCCTATGTGGCCAAGAACGGCGACGTCTACTTCCGCGTCAAGAGCGACCCGGAGTACGGCAAGCTCAGCCACCTCAAGCTGGACGATCTGGAGAGCGGCAACCGCGAGCTGCGCAGCCAGATGGAGGATGACCTGAAGGAAGACCCCGCCGACTTCGCCGTCTGGAAGGCCGCCAAGCCCGGCGAGCCTGCCTGGGAAAGCCCCTACGGCATGGGCCGCCCCGGCTGGCACATCGAGTGCAGCGCCATGAGCCGCACCCATCTGGGCAAGACCATCGACCTGCACTGCGGCGGGCAGGACCTCATCTTCCCCCACCACGAGAACGAGATCGCCCAGAGCGAGTGCGCCAACGGCTGTGCGTTCGCCCGTTACTGGATGCACAACGGCTTCATCAATGTGGACAATCAGAAGATGTCCAAGAGCCTGCACAACTTCTTCACCGTCCGCGATGTGGCCAACCTCTACGGCTATGAGCCCATCCGCTACTTCATGCTGACCGCAGGCTACCGGATGCCGCTGAACTATACCGTAGACCTCATCGAGAGCTGCAAGAACAGCCTGGAGCGCCTGTACACCTGCCGCGAAAACCTCGATTTCGCCCTGAGCAAGAGCGAGTTCGGCACCGACGAGAGCTTGAAGGCCAAGGCCGACGAGGCCCGCACCAAGTTCTGCAAGGCGATGGACGACGACCTGAACACCCCCGATGCGCTGGCTGCGGTGTTCGATCTGGTCAAGGAGATCAACACCCTGTCCGCTTCTTCCACCAAAGAAGCGCTTGAAGCTGCCGCCAAGGCGTTCGACGAGATCACCGACGTGCTGGGTCTGATGTACAACCGCAAGAAGGACGAGGTGCCCGCCGAAGTGACCGAGCTGGTCGAAAAGCGCGCTGCGGCCAAGAAAGCCAAAGACTGGGCCACCGCCGATGCCATCCGCGCCCAGCTGACCGAGATGGGATGGGCCGTCAAGGATACCGCCCAGGGCCCCCAGCTGAGCAAGCTGTAAAGCAAGGAAAGTTTAATAAACGCAATTTGAAAGGAATATGCCTAATGAGGATTGATACGGATAAGCGCATTGTCAATTTGGGCGAATGTGTTGTAGATTATGACGAACTAAAAACCGTTCAGATGCGTGATATTATTTATAAAAAGGAAAAACTTTTTTCGGAAGGTGAAATTCTTCTACACGAGAAATTTGTAGGAATTATTGAAGGAAAGATTATAAGATTTCTGTACGATAAAGAAGGCGCGCCGGAAAGAGTTATCAACTTTATAAGAAAAAGTGGTAACTATTATAGCACAAATTTGAAATCGCAGATGAAACTTTCCCGTGATTGGATGGATAGCTCACGGGGACGAATAACGCATAAGTTTTATGAACTACTCGTTCAAGAAATCATTGACAGAGATGGTAAGGCGGCGCTTCCTTCAATTCCGTATGGAGATTATTGGAGAGAAGATAAATGGGATGAAGGAGACTTATTGGAGCAATTCTATAACCAGTATAGCAATTACTACCATATAGGTGGAGAAAAATTTTATCTGGTAGATGATTTGCAAGAAGCATATGCTCTTTTGACTTCCGTTCTCCCTGAGAACCGCAGTGCAACTGAAAAACGGCTGATGGCGGAACAGGCCCAAAGAGATGAGGAAGAAAAAGAACGGCGTCAAAAAGCGGTAAACGCGGACTTTGAGAAAAAGTATGGAAGTATTCCGAAATTGAAAGCGGAGTTGATAGAATGGCTGCATTCAAATCCGGGAATACGCGATATGAACTTAAAGTATAACGAATATGAAAAAGCTCAAAAGCAATTATTGCAGAATCAGCCGATAGATGAAGTAGAAAATAGATATTCCGATTACGCTGACAACTACAATTACTACGATTATAATACGTTTTTGGAACATGACAGGGAAATTGCAGAAAGGCGTAAGAAGGAAAACGAAGAACGTGAACTGCAAAAGATTCTGCAAGAAACGGCAAAAGCACCGTATTTGGAGTTCTACTCAAAGGCTTTGATCTGCGTGAAATTGTATTTCCATGAGATATACGATTTCTACCATGGAATTGAGGATGAAAGGTACAGGCTCCCTGATGATTGGGATGTGCAAAAGGCTCTGAACTATCTGTGTGATGCTCCCACGTATCCAATTGCTCGAATGAAGTTCTATGGTGCGCCATCGACGCGAGAAGTAGATGAAACAATCGCAGAAAAGCGAAAAACTGCACTTCAAAAATACATTCAATCCATGCGAATGATTTTTGCTCAAAAGGGAGACTTCCGTGATGGAGAAATTCCAGAACAGAAGAAAGAACTGGTCAATTGGCGCGATAGAAAAGAGCCATTCCAGTTGGCGCTGAAAAAGTATTTTGGGTACAAAGAGAATTTTGAATACGTGGAACGTGTAGTCTCAAACGCAAAGCGGGAGGAGATCAAAGAGGCGTTTGCAGATTACTTGGAGTTCTACCAGAATGCAAAGGTCTTTATCAGCGATTATCTGAATGAGATCAACCGCAAAAAAGATGCCCGGAAAGAAATCCCGCAGGAAGATTTAGACCGAGCACTGATGTATTTTTACAACACCGACTCACCGGAAGAAGCCAGAGAAGCGGTCAAAGAAAAAAAGTACAGAGAATCCCGCCAATATGGTGAAAAAGGTGAGGAAGAAGTCGAGTATGCTTTGAAGTGGCTTGTGGGTGACTATATCAAGCTGGAAAAAGATGCGTCCGGAAAGTATGGAACAAAGGCCATCGTTCTGAACAATAAGGATTTTGTGGATGAACCGCAGGAGTTTGACCATATTGTGATTGGGCCGCAAGGCGTCTTCAATATTGAAACCAAGAATTATACGGGGAAAATCATCATTAACCGGGATGGTAACTGGATACGTGAGCAAAGTGATGGCCGAAAGGTCGGCGAACGGAATCCGTTGCAACAGTCCAGACGACATGAAGCGGTGCTTCGGTCTATCGTCGGAGATGACGTTCCCATTATAAGCATTCTGGCCATTGCAAATCCGAAAGCCATTATTCAGGGCGCAGAAAACTCAAAAGTGAAGTTGCTGAAATCGGATGTTCTCGAAGAGTACATTTCAAATTACAAGGGCGCTGTCTCCTATACGAAAGAGAAAATTCAAGCATTAGCAGACGAAATCGAAAAATATCGAGTGTCCAAGTAAGCAACAACCGCTCAAACTGCCGCCGTACAAAATCACGGCGGCAGTTTTTATATCAAAATTTTGAGTTACTTGAATCCCGTTATTGACCCAAAGGGCAGGATGCGGTAAAATAAAGTTGGCCCAAAGCAATTTTTGGCCCGGCGGGAAGTTTCCCGCCGCACGACCGCAACCTTTGAAATGCAAACAGGAGGTCTGCTCTATGAAGACCAAAAGGATGATCTCGCTGCTGCTCGCCGTCCTTCTGACGCTGAGCGTGGCCGTTACCCCGGCGTTTGCAGCGTCGGCGGGGGATCTGCTGCCCGCCGCAGAAAGTGCAGATGTCGAGGAAAGCAATGATGTCGTCTCCATCCGCCTGACCACTTCGGGTGAGTTGGTTTATGGTTCGCCGTTCACCCTCAGCGTCGTGACCAAACCCGCCGACACCCAGTATATCGGCGTGGTCATCGGCACCAAGGGCGAGGCAAAGGGCTATGTGACGCTGGTCCTCTCGGACAAGATCCGCACCCTGCTCAAGATGATCCCGCTGCCGCGCAAGATGTCCGCTACGCCGGATCAGCAGGAAGAATTCAACCTCTACGCCTACATCAAGCAGCTCATTGACGGCAACGACGTGAGCGTATTGCTGCGGGTGGCCGACGAGGTCGTTTCGGTGATGGATGTGCTGCAATTCTATATGCCCACCATCAAGGACGTTTCCACCGGCCTGAAGCTGGCGCTGGAACTCATCCGAAAATTCCTGCCGGATGGCGCCTTCAGCCGCATCTACGTGGATGAACAGCCGACCGAGTCCGGCAACTATGTGGCCGGTGCAGTGGCGCTGGAATCCGGCGACGTGAACACCGCCGGTGTGGCCATGTTCCGCATCAAGCCGAAGACGGAAGGCGTCCGCACCTACTGGGCGCAGGAAGTGCCCGAAACGATGACCGTGGAGGAAGCACAGAACTACGACCTGAGCGCTGTGCTGGAAGTGGACGGCCAGCCCGTTCCGGAGGGCAAGATCAGCTACACCTATAAAAAGGGCGGCTGGTTCGGCAGCAAGTCCGACACCCAGCCCACCCAGCCGGGCGAGTATGTCCAGACCGCGACCGTGGGCGGCAACTACTCCTGCGAGAAGATCACCCGCACCATCATCATTCAGTAAAACGATCAGACGATGATAAGACCCCTGCCGTGCAGCTGCACGGCAGGGGTCTTTTGTATCAGGAACAGCGGAGATCAGATGCCCCGGAACCGCCAGCCCCAACCCCAGCCGCCGCAGCAGCAGTTGCAGAGGAGGTTCAGCAGGATCATGCTCCAGCACCAGCGCATCAGGCCGCCCGGCTGGGCATAGGTCGTCTGGGTGCGGTAGGTGCGGCCGGAGCTTTGCAGATTGCGCAGATGCACCTGGTATTCGGTGTTGCCCGGCTCCATCTGGGCGGCGCGGCGGGCGTCCTGCAGGGCGTCGATGCTGTTGCCCAGGCCCTGGTTCGCCAGTGACGAGAGATAATACCACCGGGCGGTGCGGTTCGCGATGCCGTCCAGCACACGGCGGGCCTCGGCGTAGCGGCGGTTCACGATGAAGTTGCGCGCCGCCTGCAGTTCGGGCGTGTCCGCGCTGCTGAAGCCCGGCCCGCTCTGCTGCTGGTAGCCGCCGAACCCAAACCCAAAACCGAACGGGTCGAACCCGAAGTCCCAGTCGCCGTCCTGCTGGCCATAGCCCTGCTGATAGCCGCCGCTGTAGAAGCCGCCATAGCTCTGCTGCTGGCCGTAGGGGTTGCCGTAGCCGCCGTTCTGGGGGCCGGTCTCCCCCTTGGTGATGGCGTCGTAGGCCGCCTGCACTTCCTTGAAGTGCTCTTCGGCCGTGGGGTCGTTGGGGTTCAGGTCGGGGTGCCAGCGCTTGCACTTGGCACGATAGGCTTTTTTGATTTCTTCCTCGCTGGCTCCGCGCTGGATGCCCAGCACCTCATAGGGGTCTTTCATGGATCAACTTCCTCACGTCTCTACGAACTTGCGCGGCCTTGCTGCCGCACGAACAAAATTAAGTGTACAGGACAACGCCTGAAAAATCAAGAGAAACCGCCTCATTCGGCGGTCTTGGGGGGATTTTTTGCATGTTTGCAGTTGTATTTGAGCCAGACACCGGAGTAGAGGATGTTCCGCAGCAGGTCCACATCCTCCACGCAGGGCAGACGCTCAAAGCTGCGGGCACAGTTGGCGAGCAGCAGCTCGAAGATCTCCCGCATCTCTTCTTCGTAGCCGGGCAGCTGGTGCAGGCTGCGCAGCGGGTTGTAGGCTCCCTTTTTCAGGTCGCGGTCCAGGTCGTCATAGGCATCCAGCAGGTAGATGTATTTGCCCAAATGGAAACCGATGCTGCGCAGCTCCGGAGACCAGTGGTCCTGCTTGTAGTCGAACAATTCCGCCATCAGGTCGCCAAAGCAGCCGGACACGGCGTCCAGGTCTTCGCTGCCCTCGGCCTCGTACTGCGCCAGCCGGTCCAGACAGGCGCGGATGGCGCTGCACTGCCGTGGCCAGCGTTCGGCGGCTGCCGCAGTGGGAGCGGCGAGCAGCGCCTCGAACCCCAGCCCCAGCAGGCTGCGGTTATCGTTCCACTTGTCCTGCGCGTTGTAGTAGTGGAGCGCAACGCTCAGGTCGGCACAGTAATCGGTTGGCCCGCTGGAACGCCAGTCCACCTTCCGGATGGGGTGGATGGGGCAGTGGTCGGCGCCGGTGTGCAGCGCGGTCTCGCCATCGTACAGGCTGGAGAGCAGCAGATCCAAGAAGGTCAGGTCATAGCTCAGGGTCAGCCGCCCGCGCAGGCCGTGCAGCGCACCAATGCGGCGGCAGAGCCCGCAGTAGGCTGAGCGGTACCGCGCCTGCGCTTCCGGCGAAAGCGCAGCCTGATTCGGGATCACATATCCGAACATGGCTCAGCTCTTCTTGATGAACTGGGTGCCGCAGCGGGGGCAGGAGATCTGGATGCGGCCGCGCCCGCGGGGCACACGGAGCTTCTGGCGGCACTGGGGGCAGCGGTAATAGTGGTAGACCTTGCGGTTGGCCCACTGCTCCTTCAGGCCCCGGAACTTGTTGTCCACCCGGTCTTTGAGGGTGTAGAACTTGTAATTCTCTTCGGTCCGCTTCGAGATGTTGCGGCTGAAGGTGCGGTAATAGCAGAAGCCCAGCAGCACCACACCCAGCCAGGTGAACAGGCTGATGCGGCTGACGATGGCGATGAGCAGCAGAACCAGAGAGGCGATGCTCAGAAACTGGTTCAGGCCGTCGGTGCCGTAGCGGCCGATCATAAAGCGGCGAAGTTTTTCTCTCATAATCGTACAGTCCTTTGTCCTCAAACTCTTCAAAAGGGGACGGCCGAAGCCGTCCCATAAACTCTTTACACCCATAGAATATCAGCCAAACATGATAAAACTTTGAACGGAGTGCAAATCTATCATGAAAGGACGGGATTTAAGAACGCTTGCGCACCGTGAGCACGGCTTCGGTGTCCAGCGCGCCCTCCATTTTGCAGTGGAGCACGGCGCGGCCTGCCCGGCCGGTGGTGGCAAGGTAGGTGCCCGCCATGCCCCCCCGCAGCGGCACGACGCTGGGGCCGAGGATCCGGACCGGGCCTTCCACGCTCAGCTGAACGGCCTCGCCGCAGTAGGGCAGGAAGTTGCCGTTCTGGTCGATGGCCCGCAGGCTGACGGCGGCGCAGTCCCAGGTGGGGCCGTCTGTCAGCAGGGGATTGTAGACCGTGCACTCCAGCCGGACGCTCTGCACCGGCTCCCGCACCACGGTGCGGACGGTGCGCCCATGCCACACGGCCTCGAACCGGTAGACGCTGGAGGGCGAGCCGAGGACGCCGATGTACTTGTAGTACATCCGGAGCAGGTCGTTCCAGCTCAGCCGCAGCGAGAGCAGCCGCGCCCGGCTCAGGGGCGAAAGGCTCAGCGCGTCCCGGCGCATCTCGTTGAGGATGGCGGCCACCTGCGGCGCGACCACGGGGTCCAGCCCCTCATACTTTTCGAGCAGGGAGCCAACGAAATCCTGCACCTCGATGGGCGGATGGGGCAGCGCCGCGAACCGGCCCCGGCGGTCCGGGCTGAACTCGGCAATGAAATCGTTGCCGCGGTAGAGCCGGACGCTCTCGGCGTTGGTGAACACCCAGCAGGCCCCAGCAAACCCGCCGGGGTGGTCGCCCAGCGCCATGCTGGACGAAACTTCCAGCACGATGTCGGAGGGGGAGCGGGGCGTCTTCTGGCTGGCATAGACGGCAGCGGAGAGCTTCGGGTTCCGGAACGAGTCGAGCACACCGTGGTAGCAGATGCGGTCGCCGCTGCCGAACTCCCGGTGGGTGTTGTAATCGGCCATGCACCAGCCAAAGCTGCCCGCCACGCCCGGCTGGGCGATGGCATCGTTCAGGACGGCCGCGTGGTGGAGGGCCTGGGCCAGCCGGTGCGGCTCGTCGTCAAAGGTCTTGGCCGGGAACTGCTGGCCCCCGAACTCGCTGATGAGGTAGCCCTTGCGCAGATCGGGCGTGACGGCGGAGCGGTTCTCGCAGCCAGCCCCCCGCCCGGTGTAGGAGTAATCGTTGTAGGCGTAGACGTCTTCCAGCAACTGGTCTTTGCGGCGGATGTGGGCACCGCCGGTGGGGCGGGTGGGGTCCAGCCGCCGGACGGCCTCATTGGTGCGCTTGTAGAACGCTTCATCGTCGGGGCTGCCGTTGACCCGTACGCCCCACAGAAAGACGCTGGGATGGTTGCGGCACTGGCAGACCATCTCGCGGCAGTTCTGCAATGCCTGCGCCTGCCAGCTCTCGTCGCCGATGTGCTGCCAGCCCGGCATCTCCACAAAGACCAGAAGCCCCAGCTCGTCGCAGGCGTCGAGGAAGGCTTGGCTCTGGGGGTAGTGGCTGGTGCGGACTGCGTTGCAGCCCAGCTGCTTTTTCAGGATCTGGGCATCCAGCTGCTGGATGCTGTCCGGCATGGCGTAGCCCTGATAGGGGTAGCTCTGGTGGCGGTTCAGGCCGCGCAGCTCCACCCGCTGGCCGTTGAGGTACAGCCCGCCCGCCACGAACTGAAGGGTGCGGAAGCCGAACCGGGTGGATTTTTCGTCCAGCACCCGGTCGGGCAGGCCGCTGGTGCCGGGGCGGATGAGCCGCACGGTGAGGGTGTACAGGAAGGGGTGGCCGATGCTCCATGGGTGGACGCCGTTCAGGGTGCCCACGATGGGCAGCGACAGCTCGCCGCTGTAGAGTGCCCGGCTCCCGGCGGGGCTGCGGATCTCGGCCTGCAAGGTGCAGCCGACCGTTTCGCCCACGGTGGAGGTGTAGATGCGGAAATCGCCCTCGGCCTGCGCCTCGATGAAGATGTCCCGCAGGTAGGCAGGCTCCTTCACGTCCAGCGAGACGGCGCGGTAGATGCCGCCGTAGGTCAGGAAATCGATCTGCCCACCGAAGGGCGGGATGTTCAGGTCTTCCCGGCTGTCGCACCGGACGGCCACGACGTTCTGCTCCCCCAGGCGGAGGGATTCGGTCAGGTCCACGGTAAAGGCCGTGTAGCCGCAGCCGTGGTGGAATACCCGGCGGCCGTTGCAGAAGACGGTGGCGTCGTGCGCCACGGCCTCAAAGGTCAGCAGGACCGTGCGGCCCTGCCACTCCTTAGGCGCAAAAAACTCCCGCCGGTAGCCGCAGAGCCGCTGGTAATCGTTCTCATTGCAGTAATTGTAGGGCAGCGTCCTGACCGTGTGCGGGATGCGCACCGGGGTCAAGGGCAGATCCGGACATTCCGGCCGCACGATGGCGGGGTCGAATACCGGGGTGAAGGTCCAGCCGTCGTTCCAATCGTAGTGTTCCATAGCCTGCTCTCCGTCATGGTAAAAAATACTTATCTTCATGTTACCACAAAGTTATGAACGAAAAAAGGATGCAGGCGCTGTTTCTGCGGGATTTCTCACTTTTTCTGGAACAAAAGCGGCGGATGGCAGCAGAAAAGCCCGGCCGGGCAGTGCCGGTCAGGCTTTTCGGGCGTGGCTGCTTATCGGATGAAATTCGTCATGGGGCGGCGGGGATTCTCCGGGTGCCGGATGCCGGCGGCCTTGCCGGCCTCGATGCACTGGAGCAGCCAGGCCATGTTCCGGCCCAGCTCCCGCATCACGGCGCAGCCCTCTTCGTCCTGCAGGATCTGAGCGGGGTTGGAGCCGTGGACCATGGCCCAGTAGGAGCCGTTGACCAGCGGCATGTGGAAGAACTCCGGGTACTTGACCAGCTGGTCCAGCGTGGTGGTGGTGCCGCCGCGGCGGGCCGAACAGCAGATGGCGGCGGGCTTGTAGGCCAGATATTTGCCGCCTGCGTAGCTCAGACGGTCCATAAAGCTGGTCATGTTGCCGGAGGCCGAGGCATAGTGTACCGGGCTGCCGAAGACGAAGGCGTCGGCGGTCCTGGCTTTTTCGATGGCCTCGTTGACCACGCCGCCAAAGACACAGCCGCTGCCTGCGGCGCAGCCGCCGCAGCCGATGCAGCCGCCGACGGGCCGGGTGCCGACATTGAAGATCTCGGTCTCGATGTGGGCGCGGTTCAGCTCCTCCGCAATGAGGGACAGAGCGGTGTAGGTGCAGCCTTTTTCGTGGGGGCTGCCGTTGATGAGCAGGACTTTCATACGTTGAATCTCTCCTTTTGACCATGCGCCACGGAACAGGGGGCGCTCTGCCCTGATTTTAGCACACTTGCAGCCGCAGTGCAACGCGGGCCTTGACAAAGTACGGTGTCTTGACAATAATATAAAGATACATAAAACGGAATGCAAAAGGAGGCAACCACATGCGAGTCATTGCAGGAGACGCACGGGGCAGACGGCTGGAGGCCCTGCCCGGCACCGATATCACCCGCCCCACCCTCGACCAGGTCAAGGAGGCGATGTTCAGCATCGTTCAGTTCGACCTGCCCGGCGCACGGGTGCTGGACCTGTACGCAGGCAGCGGCCAGCTCGGCATCGAGGCCCTCTCGCGCGGGGCAGCACGGTGCGTGTTCCTGGACGAGAACCGCGAGGCCGTCAACATCGTGATGAAGAACTGCAAGACCTGCGGCGTGTTCGACCGCAGCCGCGTCAACATCGGCGAGGCGGCGCGGTATCTTTCCGCCTGCCGTGAGCAGTTCGACCTGGTTCTGCTGGACCCGCCGTTCCACGGTGGTACGCTGGAAAAGATCCTTCCCAGCGTGGAAAAGGTGCTGGCACCCGGCGGCATCGCCCTGTGCGAGAGCGAGACCGGCCTTGTGCTGCCTGCCGAGGTGGGCAGCCTGACGCTGAAGAAACAGTATAAGTATGGCAAGGTGCTGCTGTGGAAGTACACGAAGCCCATGCAGCCTGCCGGAGAGGAAGATGCGGAATGAACGTGAACGAGCTTTTGGATACCATTGAGGACACGCTGGAAGAGAGCGCCGGGATGCCCCTTTCGGGCGGCAAGCGGATCGTGGACGTGGAGCAGATCCGGGATTATCTGGACGAGATCCGCCAGAATCTGCCCGTGGAGCTGCGGCAGGCACAGTCCATTGTCAGCGACCGCGCCCAGCTCATTGATTCGGCCAACGCCCAGGCCCAGGCCATCGTGAAAAAGGCCGAGGACCGCGCCCGCATTCTCGTCAGCGAGGCGGAGATCGTCAAGGCGGCCCAGCAGCGCGCCTCCGAGATCGTCTCAGCCGCCCAGACCGAGGCCCGCACCGTCCGCCAGACCGTGACCGACTACTGTGATAATATGCTCAAGACCACCGAGGAGACCATGGCGGAGAACGCTGCGCAGGTCCGGAACGTCCGCGCCAATCTGCGCCAGACGCCCCGGAAACCCCAGTGAGCGGAGTTTGTCGGAAAAGCCCATTCGTCCCTGCAAGCAAAATCGACGACTTGCAGGGGCTTTTTTTGTGACATTTTGAGAGAAAAACCAGCCCGAAAAGCCTTGCATTCGCAGGGCGGTTTTGTTACAATAAAACTGTATCAGAGAGATGCCCTGGGGCAGTGTGTCCCTACGGGCAGAAAAACACGGCGAAAAACGGAAAAAAACAGCGTGAGAACGCCGGATGATACGCAACTTGAAACGACAGAAAGGAGGCTGGGCCCTATGGGCAGTGAAACGATCGGACAAGCCTTTGACCCGGCCTCGTTTGAGCATGTGCCTGTGCTTTTGAACGAGTGCCTGGACGGCCTTGCCATTGACCCGGCAGGCATCTATCTGGACGGCACCGCAGGCGGTGCGGGGCATTCCCGCCAGATCGCGCTGCGGCTGGACGCGGAACAGGGCGGCAGGCTCATCTCGCTGGATCAGGACCCGGACGCGGTGCAGACCGCGCGGGCGCGGCTGGCCGGGCTGCCTGCCACCGTGGTGCAGATCAACTTCCGCTATGCGGGACAAGCTCTGGAACAGCTGGGCATCGACAAGATCAACGGAGCGCTGCTGGACCTCGGCGTTTCCAGCCACCAGCTGGACGATGCCGCCAGAGGCTTTTCCTACCGGGCAGACGCTCCGCTGGACATGCGGATGAGCCAGGAGGGCGAGACCGCCGCCGACCTTGTGAACACCGAGAGCCGGGAGGAGCTGGCCCGCATCCTCAAGGATTATGGCGAAGAACCCTTCGCCTGGCAGATCGCGGGCAAGATCGTCGAGGCACGGGAGACTTTCCCCATCGAGACGACATTGCAGCTGGCCGACATCGTGGCCAGCGCCATGCCGGCGGCCGAGCGACGCAAGAACAAGAACCCGTCCCGCCGCACCTTCCAGGCGCTGCGCATTGCGGTCAACCACGAGCTGGACGCACTGGAAGAGGGCATGGACACCATCTTTGAGCATCTGGCCCCCGGCGGGCGGCTGTGCATCATCACCTTCCACTCGCTGGAAGACCGGCTGGTGAAGAACAAGTTCCGCCGCTGGGCCACCGCCTGCACCTGCCCGCCGGAGTTCCCGGTCTGCGTCTGCGGCGGCAGGGCCAAAGCAAAACTCATCACCCGCAGACCCATCGAAGCAAATACGCAGGAGCTGGAAGAGAACCGGCGCAGCCGGTCGGCACATCTCCGCGTTCTTGAAAAAATTTAACCACCGCGGAGTATCAGTGAGGAGGAGAGTACCATGGGCCAGGCAGCATATGATATGACAGAGGTGCGCCGCAGAAGAGCACCCCAGACGCAGCGGAACGTTCCGCTGCGGGTGGAAAAAGGCGGCAAGCCCCGGCTGAACCCGGTGCGCGCTGCCATGCAGCACGCATTGCAGCTGCTCTCGGCGGCGCTGCTGGTGGGCTTTGCCGTCAGCCTGCTGTGGAGCGAGTCCCAGTTGGTGGAGCTGAACAGCAAGATCCAGAACGCCAAGGCAGAGCTCGTCAGCGAGCAGAGCCAGTACACCTACTACAACAGTGCACTGAACAACCGCACCAACATCACCAGCGTGGAAGAGACGGCCACCCGCCTCGGTCTGATGAAGATCGACCAGAGCCAGATCACCTACATCCGCCTGGACGAGGGCAGCGTCCTTGTCCGCAAGGAGTCCGCTGTGCGGCAGTGGACTGACCTGTTGCACGACGGTGCCATGATGGTCATGGGCCGCGTGAACCGCGCAAACTAAAATAAAACAGGAAAAGCGTGCGGCAGCGCACGCTTTTTCGGTTTCTCAGGAGTCAAACCAACATGCAGGAACCATCCTCCAAGAACAAAAAAGGGCTTTACCGGCTGCGCCGCGCTGACCCGCACGAGCGGCTGAGCACACGGCTGCGGCATTTCAGCTTTGGTGCGGCGGTGGTATTCGTCGTGGCGGCGGCGGGCATCGTCATCCACAGCCTGTACAATATCCAGATCAAGAACGGCGCGACCTTCCGCCAGTATGCGGCCCAGCAGCAGCTGCTGGACAGCACCATTCAGGCGACCCGCGGCGAGATCTACGACACGTCCGGCATCACGCTGGCCTCCACCAGCGTGGTTTGGACCATCTGGGCCGACCCCAGCTACAGCACGGCCCTGTTCACCAGCAGCAAGAACGACGACACCGGCGAGGTGACTAGGACAGCCGACCCTGCCGCATTGCAGGAGGTCAGCACCCAAATCACCCTGCGGCTGCTCTCCGGCGACGGCGAGAGCCTGGACAGCGTGGATACCTCCTCGGCGGCCTACCAGACCCAGTATCAGGCGGTGTACGATGCTCTGTCCAAGAGCGACTCGGCCTACCAGACACTGGCCACCAAGGTGAACAACGCCATCAAGCTGTCCATTGAACAATACGTCACCGCGTACAACAAGGCCCACAAAAAGGCCGATGCCGACAAGGGCATCCGCAAGGGCCGCATCTCTGTCTCGTCCACCAAGAGCTTCCAGCGGGATTACCCCTACGGAGCCTTTGCGGCGGCGGTGCTGGGCTTCTGCGATGCCGACGGCTACGGCACTTACGGCCTGGAAAAATCCTACGAATCCACGCTGGCGGGCGTCAATGGCCGCACCATCACCCTGCGCAACGCTTACGGCAACGCCATCGCGGACGAAAACGCCACCACCTACGCTGCCAAGGACGGCTCCAATCTGGTGCTGTCGCTGGATGTGAACATCCAGGAGGTGGCGGAGCGCTACCTGAACGAGGCCATCTCGGCCAACAACGTCGAGAACCGCGGCGCGGCCATCGTGATGAACGTCAAGACCGGTGCCATCCTGGCCATGGCCTCCAAGCCGGACTTCGACCCCAATAACGCGCTGGATTACACCGCCAACGAGGCCTATCTCAACGAGCTGGTCCACGCCGAACCGGAACTCTACGGCATCTACCTCAAGAATGAGGACGGAAGCTCTGTCACAGATGCGAACGGCAACAAGGTGCTGGACCCGGAGGGCGATTATTCCGGCTATTACCGCGACATCCAGTGGAAGAACAAGACCATCACCGAGCTGTACTACCCCGGAAGCGTCTTCAAGGTCATCACGGCGGCCATTGGGGTGGACTCCGGCAAGGCGACCATCAACACCACGCTGAACTGTTCCGGTGCCTACGGCGTCGCCAAGGAAACCTATCACTGCGCCGGCAAAAAGGCCCACGGCGTCCAGAATCTGGCCGAAGCGCTGCGGAACAGCTGCAACATCTACTTCATCCAGCTGGGCCAGCGCATCGGTTCCAGCCTGTTCTATGATTACTTTGACGCTTTCGGTTTCACCGAGCGCACCGGCGTGGACCTGCCCAGCGAGACGAACTTCATGCAGTATTACAGCAAGAGCCGCCTGGGTGAAGTCGAGCTGGCCTCGTCGGCCTTCGGTCAGGCCATGGCGGTCACGCCGCTGCAGGTCTGCACGGCCATCTCCGCTGCCGTCAACGGCGGCTATCTCGTCACCCCCCATGTGGTGGATAAGATCACCGACCAGAATGGCAATGTCATCGAAGAGGTGGGGGCAAACGTCCGCCGCCAGGTCATCAGCGAGAGCGCCAGCAAGGCCATCCGCCAGATCATGGAATATGAAGTGGCGGACGGCACCCAGGGTGGCGGCGGCCGCGCCTACGTGGCAGGCTACCGCATCGGCGGCAAGTCCGGCACGTCCGAGCAGCTGAACATGGACCGCCGCAGCGATGGCGACTACAAGAAGGTCGCTTCCTTTGTGGCGGTCCTGCCCGCCGACGACCCGGAGATCCTCGTCTATGTCATGCTCGACGACCCCAACAACGCCAAAACGGACTACTCGTCCATTCTGGCTGCGCCCGTCGTCGGCAACATCATCAGTGAGATCGCGCCCTACCTTGGCATCGCCACCGACGGCACCGACCGCAGCGGCACCACCGTCAAAGTGCCCAACCTCATCGGCAACGAGTGGAGCAATGCGCAGGTCTCGCTGAACATCAAGGGCCTCAAGCACCAGCTGGCCGAGAGCGACGCCAGCCAGGCGGGCGCGGTGGTCACCTACCAGTACCCGCGCGCAGGCGCGGAGGTGCCCTACGGCACCACGGTGTATCTGTATACCGATACATACGAAGGCAGGCACACGGAGGTGCCGGATGTGACGGGCAAGAGCGCGGATTTTGCCCGCCAAATGCTGGCAGCAGCCGGGCTCAACTGCATTGTGGCCGGCGATGCGAACGGCCTGGTCCAGGAGCAGAGCGAGGCGGCGGGGGCCAGTGTCCAGCGCGGCACCCTCGTGACCATCACCTGCGGGTAAACCCTCTCAGGCGCTTCGCGCCAGCTCTCCCCAAGGGAGAGTCATTGGCAGCCGGGTCGTGAGAATCCAATCTGCTGGGGGCTGTTGGTAAGAGGAACGGCATCTCGTATGGAAGACGATCGAGTGATATCAGGAAAAGGGAGAGTATCGTATGGAAAAGATCAGAGCAAGCATTCTGCTGAACGGCCTTGCGCCGGAAGGCTTTGACGCCGGGGACGCCGAAGTGTCCCTTGTGACCACCGACAGCCGCGAGGTCTGCCCCGGCTGCATCTTTGTGGCCTTTCCGGGTGAACGATTCGACGGCCACGACTTTGCAGCCAAGGCACTGGAAGCCGGGGCCTTCTGTGTGGTGCTGAACCACCCGGTCGAGGGCGTCCCGGCGGAAAAGGCCGTGCTCTGCGCGGACAGCTACCATGCCATGATGGTGATGGGGGCCAACTACCGCAGCCAGTTCCACCCCAGAGTCGTGGGTGTGACGGGCAGCGTGGGCAAGACCACCACCAAGCAGATGTGCTATGCTGCCATCGAGGGCTTCGGCAATACCATCAAGACCGAGGGCAACCAGAACAATGAACTGGGCCTGCCCCGCACGATGTTCCGCATCGGGAACGAGACCGAATACGCCGTCGTCGAGATGGGCATGAGCCATCTGGGTGAGATCGAGCGGCTGAGCCGCTGCGCCCGCCCGGATGTGGGCATCATCACCTGCATCGGCGTGTCCCACATCGGCAACCTGGGCAGTCAGGAGAACATCTGCAAGGCCAAGCTGGAAATCTGCGCCGGTCTGCCGGAGGGCGCTCCGCTGGTGCTGAACGGCGACGACCCCTTCCTGCGGAAGGCAGAGCTGCCGGAGCATGTCCGGCCCGTCTGGTTCAGCCTGGGCGACGAGGGTGCGGATGTCTGCGCCCTGTCCATCCAGCAGGAGGCCGACGGCATGAGCTTCGTGCTCGAAGACCACGAGGAGGGCACCTTTATGGTACACATCCCTGCGATGGGCCGCCACAACGTGGCCAATGCGCTGGCCGCCTATTGCGCCGCCACCCGGCTGGGCCTCGATGCCCGGAAGGTGCTGCGGGGCATCAGCAACTTTGAGCAGACCGGGATGCGCCAGAAGATCGTGCACAGCAACGGCGTGGATGTCATCGAGGACTGCTACAACGCCAACCCCGACAGCATGAAGGCCGCGCTGGCCATGTTCCGGGAGTACCCCTGCAAGCGCCGCTTTGCCCTGCTGGGCGATATGCTGGAGCTGGGAGACCTGAGCCGTGAGGCCCACGAGGAGGTGGGCCGTCAGGCGGCGGAAAGCGGCATCGACACCCTCATCACCTACGGCGAGCAGGCCCGACGCACGGCCGTGGTGGCTGCGGCCAAGGGCCTGACCACCCTGCACGCCAACACCTACCGCGAAGCCGCCGACGCCCTGCTCCGGCTGATGCAGCCGGGCGATGCGCTGCTGGTCAAGGCCAGCCGCGGCATGGCGCTGGAAAAGGTGCTGGAACTCTTCTACAAGGAGCAGCAGTGATATGATCCGTTTTGCCTTGATCGTCGCATCGACACTGGGGTTCGTCCTCACGGCGGCGATGGGGAATCTGATGGTGCCGCTGCTGCGGGCCTTCCAGAGCCGCCAGCAGCCCACCCGCCCGCCGGAGCCGGAACGGCCGGACGCTGCGCCAAGCCCGGACTCGGACGAAGACCCGGAACGCCCGGCCCAGCCGCCCACGATGGGCGGGCTTTGCCTGATGGTGGGGGTGCTGGCTGCCGTGGGTGTGGGCTGGACCGCCGCCTGCGTGGCCGAACCACAGCTGCTGGGCACGGAGGGCCTGCTCTCCACCCGGCTGCTCATCGCCCTGTTCGGGGCGCTGCTGTTCGGCGGTGTCGGCCTGGCCGATGACCTGGCCCGCATCCGCCGCCGTGCCCCGCTGGGCCTGCGCCGGGGCACCCGCCTGCTGCTGGAAGCGGGGGCCGGTGCCGTGGTGCTCCTGCTGCTGGGGGCCAGCCGCTGCCTTGCCACCGGGCTGGCCCTGCCGGGCCTGGGCTATGTGGAGCTGGGCGTTCTGGCTCCGCTGGTCTGGGAAGTGGGCCTTGTGGCGCTGGCCGAGAGCGTCCGCATCGCGGACGGCATCGACGGCCTGTGCTGCGGCACCGCATTTGCGGCCCAGCTGGGCCTGATGCTCTGCATGACCATCCTCGGCTGGTTCCCGCTGGCCGTCTTCCCGGCGGCGCTGGCCGGGGCACTGATGGCGTTCCTGCTCTGGAACTTCCCGCCCGCCCGGCTGCGGCTGGGCAGCGTGGGCAGCCTGTTTCTGGCCGGGGCACTGGGCTGTGCGCCGCTGTGCATCGGCTGGCCGGACCTTGCGCTCCCGCTGGGGCTGCCCTACTGGCTGGAGGGCGGCATGGTGGCGGTGCAGATCGTGGTCTATCAAACCACACATGGGAAAAAGCAGCTCTTCCGCACGGCCCCGCTCCACCGCTGGATGGAAGTGCGCGGCAGCAGTGCGGTGCAGATCTTTTATACATTCTGCGTGCTCGCCCTGCTGGGCACCGCAATGGCCCTGCAATGGGCAAAAATCAGTTGAGGAGGTGTGCAGATGGCAACCATCCGCCGAAAAAAGCCGGAGCCGTTCGCGCTGCTGCAGCGGGACCCCGGCCCCTGGTCTCCCATTCTGCTCTACTGGCTGGCAACGCTGGGCATCATCATCGTATTCGGGCTGGTGATGCTGTTCAGCGCCAGCTATACCACAGGCTATCTCCGCTTTGGCGACAGCCTGCACTACATCAAATCCCAGGTGCTCTGCCTGGGGCTGGGCCTTGTGGCCATGTTTTTGTTCTCCTATGTAGACCACCGTCTGCTCCGCAGGCTGGTCTGGCCGGGGTATTTCCTTGTGCTGGCGCTGCTGGTGCTGGTGCTGTTCAGCACCCCGCTGAACGGCTGCAAACGCTGGCTGCGCGTGGCCGGTATGACGGTGCAGGTCTCGGAGATCGCAAAGTTTGAGATGATCCTGCTCACGGCCCACATCGCGGCCAAGGTCCCCCGGCTGGAAAAACTGGACCCCAGCCGCAGCGGCCAGGTGCCGGTGGGGCCGTGGCTGCAGCAGCGGCTGGTGCGGGAGCTGCTCCTGCCGCTGCTCCCGCTGCTGCCGGTCATTCTGCTGCTTGTGATGGAGCCGCACATGTCCGGCATCGTGCTGACCACTGCCATGGTGGGCACCATCCTGCTGCTGGGCGGCAACGGCGGCGTTATCACCTGGGTGGGCGGCGCAGCCGGCATTTTTCTGCTGGAAACGATCCTGCAGCACATCGACTCCATCCCCTACTTACAGAGCCGTCTGGACGGCTGGACGCAGGACCTGACCAAGATGACAGACCAGACCCTGCAAAGTCTGTACGCCATCGGCTCCGGCGGCGTGACGGGCCTTGGGCTGGGCAACAGCATCGAAAAGCAGCTCTGGCTGCCCGAAAGCACCAACGACTTCATCTTCAGCGTCGTCTGCGAGGAGCTGGGCTTTGCGGGGGCCGTACTGGTCATCGTGCTGTTCGTGGTCTTCCTCGTGCAGGGGTTCTGGCTGGCCTTCCACGCCGAGAACCGCTTCTGCACGCTGGTGGGCATCGGCATCATGGCGCAGATCGCGTGGCAGGTGTTCTGCAACATCGCGGTCGTCACCAACACGCTGCCCAACACCGGCATTTCGCTGCCTTTCTTCTCCTCCGGCGGCACGAGCCTGATCCTGCTGCTGGCGGAGATGGGGGTCATGGTCAACATTGGCCGCAACGGTGAGCGCACCCGTCAGGAGCGCCGCCGCGCCCACGAGGAGCGGGAGGCCCGCCGCCGGGAAAAGACCATCGTGCTGGATACCGCGCGCAGGGCGCGGACCGAATCATAAGGAGGAACCAAGATGCGTGTTCTGATCGCTGCCGGCGGCACAGCCGGCCATATCAACCCCGCACTGGCCATTGCCGGTGCACTGAAAAAAGCAGACCCGACGGCCGAGATCCATTTTGCCGGCCGCAAAGAGGGGATGGAGTACCGTCTGGTGACCCAGGCGGGCTATCCCTTCCACCACATCGAGATCACAGGCTTCCAGCGGAAGCTCTCGCTGCACAACATCAAGCGGAACCTCATCACGCTGTGGAACCTGGCCCTCTCCGGCCCCACGGCCCGGAAGATGATGCAGGAGGTGCAGCCCGATCTGGTCATCGGCTGCGGCGGCTATGTGTCCGGCCCGGTGGTGCGCTGCGCCGCCAAAATGGGCATCAAGACCGCCCTGCATGAGCAGAACGCCTTCCCCGGCGTGACCAACAAGCTGCTGGCCCCGGATGTGGACATCGTGTTCGCCGCTGTGCCCGCTGCCGTGGAAAAGCTGGGTGCCCCCGAAAAGACCCGCGTGGTGGGCAACCCGGTGCGGCCGGAGGTGTTCGCCCAGGCCGGGAACCGCGACGCCATCCGCGCCGAACTGGGGGCAGGGGACCGCACGGTCATCCTGTCGTTCGGCGGCAGTCTGGGAGCACGGCGGGTCAATGAGGTCGTGGCCGACCTCTGCGCCTGGGAGCAGAAAAATCAGAAGCCGGTGCTGCACCTGCATGCCACCGGCCAGTACGGCGTGGAGCTGTTCCAGAACCTCGAAAAAGAGAAGGGTTTTGCCCCCGGCGACAGCCTTGTCGTGAAGGAATACATCAACAACATGCCGGAGCTGCTGGCCGCGGCAGACCTCGTCATCAGCCGCGCCGGTGCCCTGACGCTGGCCGAGCTGGAGGCTGTGGGCCGCGCTGCGATCCTCATCCCCAGCCCCAATGTGGCCGAGAACCACCAGTATTACAACGCCATGGAGCTGCAAAAAGCCGGGGCTGCGGTGGTCATTGAGGAAAAAGACCTGACCGGCGAAGCACTCGTGGCCACCGTGGCCGACCTGCTGGCCGAGCCGGGCAAGCTGGCGCAGATGGGCCAGAACGCCCGGAAACTCTCGGTGGATGACAGCCTGGACCGCATCGCCAATGCCCTGCTTCGGCTGGTCAAGACCCCGTAACAGAACGTGAAATCCAAAGGAAAGGAGGTGCGGCCCAATGGCAGACCGACCCCAGAACCGGAAGAAAAATGGGAAGCGCCGCCCGGTCTACGATCAGGCGCGGGACACCCGGCCCAGCCGCCCGGCAGACCGGAGCAATGTGGGTTATCCAAGCTCCACGACGCCCGGCAGACACCCGGTGACCAACCCGAACTATGACCCCGATGCGCCCCGGCCCAGCCGCTATGCGGCGCGGGATACCGGCTCCGACAGCTACCCGGACAACAGCATCCAGTTCCCCACCGGAGGCCGCCCCGTCCAGAAGCAGAACTCCTCCCGGAACCGGGCACCCAATGCGTCGCGCCAGAACCAGCGGAGAACGAGCGCGCCGCAGAGCCAGCGGCCCCGCAATGGGAAGGCCCGGCCTCAGAATCCGAACGCCCGGCGCCCGGCCAGCGGCCAGCGGCTCCGCCCTACGCAGGCGAACCTGCGGGACCCTGCCCGCCGGGAAGGAAAAAAGAAACGGAAGATGACCCGCAAGGCCCTCCGCCGCCGCAGAGCCATCCAGCGCCTGACCGCGCTGGCCATGCTGCTCTGCGTCATCGCGGCAGGCATCTATTTGACGGTCACCATGCTGTTCAAGATCAACACCATTGAGGTGCGGACGGCGGACGGCGTGGTGAGCGAAGCGGGCGGCTACTCCAGCGAGCAGATCCTGCAGGCGCTGGGCGTCCAGAAAGAAGAGAACATCTTCAGTTTTGACCCCGCTGCCAAAGCCGCTGCGCTGGAAAAGGTCTTCCCCATGCTGGAGGACATCCGGGTGGAGCGGGACTACCCCAGCACCGTGGTCGTGCGGGTGACGGAAGCCCAGCCCGCCTACGCCATGCAGACGGCAAAGGGCTGGCTGACCCTCTCAGCCGGGCTGAAGATCCTGGCGGCGGACTCCGCCCAGCCCACCGGCCTGCCCACGCTGTACGGCGGCGAGCCGGTCTTCTCGGACCCCGGCGAGCAGCTGTGCTTCGAGGAGGAAACACCGGCAGACAGCAGCACCGCTTCAGAGAGTGCCTCCGACGCGGCCAGCGCCTCCGCTGCCGTGGAAGAGGAGGCGGGCGACAAGCGGCTGGAGGCTCTCAGCACCCTGCTGACGGCGCTGGATACCGCCGGGATGCGCGGGGATGTCACCCGCATCGAGTTTGCCGACCCGGAGGAGATGGCGTTCCTGTATCAGGACCGCATCAGCGTCCGGCTGGGCACCCTGAACGAACTGGACTACAAGCTCAAGCTGGCCCGGCATGTGCTGCTCAATGAGGACGGCAAGGGCTGTGCGGCTACCGACACCGGTACGCTGGACTTCACCCACATCAGCATGTCCAGCACCCGCAAGTTCACCTTTGCGCAGGGCGAGCCGGAGCTGCCGTCCGGCTATGTCGTGCCGGAGCCGACGACACCGGAGGAGGCCCCGGCAGAGGAAACGGCGGACAGCACCGCAGAGGGTGCCGCCGATGAAGCAGCGCCCCCGGCGGACGCCGCTGCACAGCCTGCGGACGATGCCCAGGCTCCGACCACAGAGACAGACCCGGCTCCCGCCGCACAGGATACGGCAGGCACCGGGGCTGCAAACTGAAAAAGCGAGGTTCATGTATGAAACTGGAACAATTGATGGAAGGCGTCCCCTTTGCTCTTGTGCAGGGCAGTCTGAAGACCGAAGTGACCGATATCATCTACGACAGCCGCAAGGCAGCCGAGGGCATGGCCTTCGTCTGCATCGTGGGCACCCAGCGCGACAGCCACGACTTCGCGGCCGACTGCGCCGCCAAAGGCGTGAGCGTACTGGTCATCCAGCATGACATCGACTTGTCTGCCATGCCGGACGTGACCGTTGTGAAGGTGGAGAACAGCCGCTATGCCATGGCGCTGATGAGCTGCAACCTCTTCGGCAACCCGGCCCGGCAGATGACCGTGATCGGCGTCACCGGCACCAAGGGCAAGACCACCACCACCCACATGATCAAGAGCGTGCTGGAAGCCGCCGGCAAAAAGGTGGGCATGATCGGCACCAACGGCATCTATTTCATGGGACGCCATCAGGAGACCGCAAACACCACCCCCGAAAGCTACGAGCTGCAGAAGACCTTCCGCCAGTTCGTGGATGCAGGCTGTGATGTGGCGCTGATGGAAGTGTCCAGTCAGGGCCTGATGATGGACCGCGTGGCGGGCATCCACTACGACGTCGGCGTCTTCACCAACCTTTCGCCGGACCACATCGGCCCCGGCGAGCACAAGACCTTTGAGGAATACCGCAGCTGGAAGGGCCAGCTGTTCAAGCGGTGCGACGTCGGCGTCGTGAACATCGACGACGAGAACACCGAGGCCCTGCTGGAAGGCCACACCTGCAAGCTGGTGACCTATGGCCGCAGCGAGAAGGCCGACTACCGCGCCGAGGGCTGCGAGCTGCTGCGCACCCACGATTTTCTGGGGGTGGCCTTCCACGTCTCCGGCAAGGACGACATGGACGTCCGGGTGAATATGCCCGGTGAGTTCAGCGTATACAACGCGCTGGCCGCGTTGGCCGTGGGCAAGGTGCTGGGCCTGCCCGATGCCGCCATCCACGAGGGTCTGGGCAAGTGCGTCGTCAAGGGCCGCGTGGAGCTGGTGCCCATCAGCAAAAAGTTCACCATCCTGCTGGACTACGCCCACAACGAGGTCTCCACCGAGAGCCTGCTCACCACCCTGCGGGCCTACAAGCCGCACCGGCTGGTGGTGGTGTTCGGCTGCGGCGGCAACCGCTCCAAGCTGCGTCGCTACGGCATGGGTGAGACCTGCGCCAAAATGGCCGATTTCTCCATCCTCACCGAGGACAACAACCGCTTCGAAAAGGTCGAGGACATCCTCGCCGATATCCGGGTGGGCATGAACAAGGGCAACCCGGACGCAAAATTCGTGGAGATCCCCGACCGGCTGGATGCACTGCATTACGCCGTGGACCACGCCCAGGAGGGCGACCTGATCGCCGTCATTGGCAAGGGCCACGAGACTTACCGCGACCGGATGGGCGTCAAGACCCCGTTCCTGGAGCGGGAACTGCTGGAAGAATACGCCCAGCAGATCGGGCTGGAATAAGCAGACATAAAAAATACGGAGCATCGCCGCAGCGATGCTCCGTATTTTTTATGCTCAGTTCTCGGCCAGGTTGCCGGTGTAGAGCTGGTAATACTTGCCCTTCTTGGCGATCAGTTCGTCGTGGCTGCCGCGCTCGATGATGCGGCCCTGCTCCAGAACCACGATGCAGTCTGCATTGCGGACGGTGGACAGGCGGTGAGCGATGACGAAGGAGGTGCGGCCATACATCAGGCCGTCCATGCCGCGCTGGACCAGTGCCTCGGTGCGGGTGTCGATGGAGGAGGTGGCCTCATCCAGGATCAGCACCGGCGGGTCTGCGACCGCCGCGCGGGCGATGGCCAGCAGCTGACGCTGGCCCTGCGAGAGGTTGGCACCGTCGTTGGTCAGCATGGTGTTGTAGCCATCGGGCAGGCGCTTGATGAAGCCGTCGGCGTTGGCCAGACGGGCAGCGGCGATGCACTCTTCATCGCTGGCTTCCAGACGGCCGTAGCGGATGTTCTCCATGACCGTGCCGGTGAACAGGTGGGTGTCCTGCAGCACGATGCCGAGAGAGCGGCGGAGGTCGTCCTTTTTGATCTTGGAGATGTTGATGCCGTCGTAGCGGATCTTGCCATCCGAGATGTCGTAGAAGCGGTTGATGAGGTTGGTGATGGTCGTCTTGCCGGCACCGGTGGAGCCGACGAAGGCGATCTTCTGGCCGGGGCGGCCATAGAGGTTGATGTCGTGGAGGACAGTCTTCTCCGGCACATAGCCGAAATCGACATCGGTGAAGGTGATGTCGCCTGCCAGCTTGTGGTAGGTGGTGGTGCCATCGTGGTGGGGGTGCTTCCAGGCCCAGAGGCCGGTGCGGTCGGTGGTCTCGACCAGCTGGTCGTTCGCATCGTATTTGGCGTTGACGAGGGTGACGTAGCCCTCATCGGTCTCGCTGGTCTCGTCCATCATCTTGAAGATGCGCTCGGCACCGGCCAGAGCCATGATGATGCTGTTGGCCTGCATGGACACCTGGCTGATGGGCATGTTGAAGCTCTTGTTCAGGGAGAGGAAGGCCATGACGGTGCCCAGCGTCATGCCGCCGACATTGCCGACGGCCATGGCAGCGCCTACCAGAGCGCAGACCGCGTAGCTGATGTTGCCCAGCTGCGCCGTGACGGGCATGATGTTGTTGGCGTAGCCGTTGGCCTGCTTGGCACTGTCCTTCAACTTGTCGTTCAGCGCACGGAAGCCGTCCAGCGTCTTCTGCTCGTGGGTGAAGACCTTGACGACCTTCTGGCCCTCCATCATCTCTTCAATGTAGCCATTTACCTTGCCCAGGTCTTTCTGCTGGGCGATGAAGTATTTGCCGCTCATGGAGGTGATCTTCTTGGTGCAGAAGAGCATCAGAGCCACCATGCACAGGGTCACGATCGTGAGCTGCCAGCTCATCAGCACCATGCTGGTGAGGACGGAAACGATGGTGATGGCGCTGGATGTCAGCTGCGGGATGCTCTGGCTGAGCATCTGGCGCAGGGTATCGACGTCGTTGGTGTACACGGACATGATGTCGCCGTGGGGGTGCTGGTCAAAATACCGGATGGGCAGACTCTCCATGTGGGTGAAGAGCTTGGTGCGCAGGTTGCGCAGGGTGCCCTGGGTCACGTTGACCATGATGCGGGAATTGAGCCACGCAGCCAGAACGCCGACGGCGTAAACGCAGCCGATGCGGCCCAGTGCTGCGGCCAGCTGGCCGAAATCGGGGGTGGCCTGCTGGGTCATGGGCACGATGTAATCATCAATGAGGGTCTTGAGGAAGAGGCTGGCCTGCACATTGGCCAGCGCGCTGACCACGATGCACACCAGAACGAAGATGCAATGGGGCAGATAGTGCTGGAACACTTCGTCCATGATCCGCTTGAGCAGCAGACCCGGATTTTCGACCTTGGGCCGGGGCTGGCCTGCGCCGCGCGGGCCGGGGCCGCGAACTTCTTTCACCTGTGCCATTACTGCTCACCTCCCTGTTTGTCGAAGTCGCCGCTGCTCTGGGTCTGGCTGTTGTAGACTTCCTGATAGATGGTATTGGTCTTCAGCAGCTCCTCGTGGGTGCCCAGGCCGTTGATCTGGCCGTTGTCCAGCACCAGGATGCGGTCGGCATCCTGCACGGAGGAGATGCGCTGTGCGATGATGATCTTGGTGGTGCCGGGGATCTCTTCCCGGAACGCCTTGCGGATCTTGGCGTCGGTGGCGGTATCCACGGCGCTGGTGGAGTCGTCCAGGATCAGCACCTTGGGCTTGCGCAGCAGGGCGCGGGCGATGGTCAGGCGCTGCTTCTGGCCGCCGGAAACGTTCGAGCCGCCCTGCTCGATCCAGGTATTGTACTTGTCGGGGAAGCGCTCGATGAATTCATCGGCACAGGCCAGTTTGGCCACCCGGATGCACTCTTCCTCGCTGGCGTTCTCATCGCCCCAGCGCAGGTTGTCGAGGATGGTGCCGGAGAACAGGACGTTCTTTTGCAGCACCATCGAGACCTCGCGGCGGAGCACGTCGAGATTGTAATCGCGGACATCCACGCCGCCGACCTTGACCGAGCCGGTCTCCGGGTCGTACAGGCGGGGGATGAGCTGCACCAGGCTGGACTTTGCGCTGCCGGTGCCGCCGATGATGCCCAGCGTCTCACCGGGACGGATGGTGAAGGTGATGTCGTTCAGGACAGGCTGGCCGGAACCATGCTTGTACTTGAAGGTGACATGGTCGAAGGCGATGCTGCCGTCGGCCACGGTGTCCACCGGGGCCTTGGGGGCGGGCAGGTCGGTGGTCTCGTCCAGCACTTCCACGATGCGGCGGGCAGAGGAAGCGGACATGGAGATCATGACGAAGGCCATGCTCAGCATCATCAGGGCCATCAGGATGTTCATGATGTAGCCGAACAGGGCGTTCAGCTGGCCGGTGGTGATGAAGCCATTCAGCACGTAGTGGGCACCGAACCAGCTCAGGGCGATGTTGCAGCCGTAGACGGAGACCAGCATGGCGGGGTTGTTGAAGCTCAGGCGGCTCTCGGCGCTGACGAACTGCTTGTACAGGCTCTCGCAGGCGGTGGTGTACTTCTCGTTCTCGAAGTGCTCGCGGACGAAGCTCTTGACCACGCGGATGGCGGAGATGTTCTCCTGCACCGAAGCGTTCAGGTTGTCGTAGTTCTTGAACACGCGGTCAAAGATCTTGAAGGTGGGGATCATGATGGAGGCCAGCACCGCCACCAGGAAGACGATGGCTACCACGAACACCAGCGATAACGTGCCGCTGATGGCGGATGCCATGAGAAGCGCGAAAACCAGATGCACCGGGGCGCGCACACACATGCGCTCGATCATCTGGAAAGCGTTCTGCACGTTGGTCACGTCGGTGGTCATGCGGGTGACCAGACCGGCCGTGGAGTATTTGTCGATGTTGGAGAAGGAAAAATGCTGGATGTTCTCATACATCGCGTCGCGCAGGTTGCCGGCAAGGCCGGTGGAAGCCTCGGCGGCAAATTTGCCGGCCAGCACACCCAGCAGCAGCGCAATGGCGGCCACCAGGAAGGTGAGCAGACCGTATTTGATGACGGCGTTCATGTCACCCTTTTCAATGCCCTGGTCGATGATAAAGGCCATGATGGTGGGCAGCAGAACGTCCATGACCGCTTCCAATGCGGAAAAGATCGGTGTCAGGATCGCGGCGCGTTTGTACTCGCCCAGATGTGACACTAATTTTTTGATCATCTGGTAATCCTCCTGTTTTTTGCTTTTTTGTTTGACAAAGAACAATTCTATACAAAACAATTTAATTGTCAATGCGTTTTTGCAAAGTTCCTGAAAAAGTCATGAAACTCTCAAAAATCGTACGATTCGCGGGGTCACTGCAGGCCCTTGCGCAGCTTGTTCAGCAGGCGGAGCAGCTCGGCGTTCTCCTCCGGGGTGAGCAGGCTCTCCACAAATTCGTCGGTCTGGTGCAGGGACTGCATGGTCTTTTCGTGGATGCAGGCTCCCTTTTCGGTCAGCACCAGGCGCTTGAGCCGGGCGTCCTGCGGTACGCTCTGACGCTCGATGTAGCCTTTGCGCTCCATGAGCTGCAAAATGTTGGTCACAGTGGAGCGGGTGATGGAGAACTCCCGCTCGATGTCCCGCTGGTAGACGGGTTCGTCCCTGTGCCAGAACAGGTAGCTCAGGATCCACTCGTGCATCGGGGTCACGTCCTCGACCTCATTTTCGCGGTGGAACTGGTTGATCTTGCGGAAGATCAGGTTGTTGACCCGGCGCATCTGCGCCGGGATGACCTGCGGCGGCTCCCAGGGGGGCGTCACCGGCGGGCAGCTGGAGTTGATTTCGTCACACATGATGGTTCGTCCTTTGAATTGTTGGATGGATGATTGTTTTGAATAAAACTGTTTGATACGATACCATTCTAACCCTTGCATCCCGGAATGTCAAGAGCGTTTATAAAAAATAAACCCCTCTCCGTCTTGCCGTGCGCCAGCGCTTCCAAAGGGGGAGCTGCATGGCAAGGCAAGAGCGGAGAGGGGTTCTGTTACGTTTCAGCCTGTGCTTTTTCGATCCATTCGCGGATGACGTCGGGGCGGTCGGTGACAAAACAGTCCGGGCCGAGAGGCACCAGAGAGCGGACGACATCCTCGGTGTTGACGGTCCAGAACGCGGCCTTGCAGCCGACGTCGTGGAGCTGGTTGACCACCTCCGGGTTGGCGAAGGCGGTGTGGTACTCGCAGCTGACCAGCTCCACCGGGAAACCCAGCGTCCGGACATAGGCGGCGGGGTCTGCCTGCGCGGACAGGGTGGCGAGGATCTGCCGGACCGACATCTGCGGGTAAAGAGCCGCGATGAGGGTCAGCTTGTCCGAAATAACACTGGAGACCATGCCCATCTGCTTTTTCAGGGCGGGGCAGTTCTCCTCGTCCAGCGGCTCGTCCATGCTGTTGACAAGGCCCAGGTCCTGCCAGATCACCGGCGGCGGGAGCATCATGCTGGGCAGGTCGCCCAGGGTCAGGACGCCGATGCGCAGTTCCGGCATCAGTGCCTTGGCCTGCTGAAGCAGGTCGTGGCGGAACGAGACGAGGAGCAGCCGGTCTGCAATGCCGGAAGCGCGGATGCAGTCCACGACATGGGGCACGAAGTCCGGGTCGGGGAGGATGGGGGCCTTCAGTTCCAGCTGGACGGTGCAGCCCTCCATTTCTTTGCAGCAGGCCAGCGCTTCGTCCAGAGTGGCCAGTCTCTCGGTGGTGAGGCTGACGCCGTTCCATTTGGTCAGGTCGATGGAGCGCAGCTCACCGACGGTCAGGTCGTAGATCTTGGCCGAGAGCTCGGTGCCGATGTCGATGAGGTAGTCGTGGTGGATGATGAGGCCATGGTCGCGGGTCTGCTGGACGTCCATCTCAACGCCGTCGGCACCGAGGTCGATGGCGTTGCGGAAGGCGGACAGGGTGTTTTCGGGGGCAAGATAGGTTGACCCGCGGTGTGCAATGATCTCAGGCAAGGTCTTCACCATCGGTCGCAATGACCTTTTTATACCAGTAGAAGCTGTCCTTCCGGCTGCGGGTCAGGGTGCCGTTTCCGGCGTTGTCCTTGTCTACATAAATGAAGCCGTAGCGCTTCTTCATCTCACCGGTGGAGGCGGAGACAAGGTCGATGGGACCCCAGGTGGTGTAGCCCAGCAAGGGCAGGCCGTCCTCGTTGATGGCCTTTTCCATCTGCTCGATGTGGGCGCGCAGATAGTCGATGCGGTAGCTGTCGTGGATGGAACCGTCCGGCTCCACCGTGTCCACCGCGCCCAGACCGTTCTCCACGATGAACAGCGGCTTCTGGTAGCGGTCGTAGAGGGTGTTCATGGTGATGCGCAGGCCCACCGGGTCGATGGCCCAGCCCCACGCACTGGCCTTGAGGTAGGGGTTTCTGGTCGCCGCGCCGAGGGCGTTGCCGTCAGCCTGCTCCAACAGCTCCGGGTCCACCGTGATGCAGCGGCTGGAATAGTAGCTGAAGGAGATGAAGTCCACCGTGCCCTCGCGCAGGGTCTGGTCATCGTCCGGCTCGGTGCGCAGCTGGATGCCGGCCCGCTCCATCCGCTTTTTGGCCCAGACCGGGTAGGCACCGCGGGACTGGACGTCGATGAAGAAGTAATTGTCGCGGTCGGCTTCGGCAGCGGCCTGCACATCCGCCGGGGCGCAGGTGCGGGGGTAGAACTCGCCTGCGGCCAGCATACAGCCCACCATGCAGCCGGGCATGATCTCATGCGCCAGCTGGACGGCTTTGGCGCTGGCCACCAGCTCGTGATGAGCGGCCTGATACTTGACCTGTTCGACGTTCTCGCCGGGCTCAAACAGCAGGCCTGCCCCCATGAAGGGCATGTGCAGCAGCATGTTGATCTCGTTGAAGGTCAGCCAGTATTTTACCTTATCTTTATAGCGGCGGAAGATGATGTCGCAGTAGTGGACGTAGGCATCCACCATCCGGCGGTCTTTCCAGCCGCCATACTTCTGAATGAGCGCGATGGGCGCATCGAAGTGGCAGATGGTGACCAGCGGTTCGATGCCGTACTTGCGGCACTCATCGAACAGCGCATCGTAGAAGGCCAGCCCCTCTTCGTTGGGCTCTGCATCGTCGCCGTGGGGCAGGATGCGGGTCCACGCGATGGACAGGCGGTAGCACCGGAAGCCCATCTCGGCGAAGAGGGCGATGTCCTCCTTGAAGTGGTGGTACATGTCGATGGCTTCGTGCGAGGGGTAGTAGTGCTGGTCATCGCATTCCAGCATCTTCAGCTTGCCGAACATCACCGGGAAGCGGTCCTCGCCAAAGGGAACGACATCCACATTGGCCAGCCCGCGCCCGCCTTCGTTGTAGGCACCCTCGCACTGGTTGGCGGCGGTGGCACCGCCCCATAAAAAGTCTTTCGGAAATCTGCCCATGAAAAAATACCTCCTGAACAAAAATTCTGCTGCCTTCATTTTATCATGTTCCGGGAGGGCATTCAAGGACGAAAGTATGACTATTTCCGTCATTTTGACGAAAATCGAGCGTGATTTTTTGCAGTTTTCACGAGAAAATCTGAAAAACCGGGAGATTTTCCTTCCATTCTGTTTCTTCCCAACGGACAGAAAATATGATAGACTGGATATGTAAGAAAAAGCCGTTCGGCCTGTCCGCACAGGGGAATGGCGACTTTGTACAACCTCTCTGTCGCTTACGCGACATCCGCGCCCCTTCTGGCACTATCGTGCCACCTCCCCCGGCCGGGGGAGTCTTTCCTGGTAGGGGAGACTCTGGCGAAACCAGAAACTCTGCAAGGACTGCCAAGGGCTCCCCTACAAGGGGAGCTGGCAATGCGCAGCATTGACTGAGAGGTTGTAGGAAGGAAACAGTAGAACATCGAAATAAGGAAAATGGAGTGTTTTGCGATGAAGGAGTTCCAGCCTATCAAAGAAGGAAAGGTCCGCGAGATCTATGACAACGGCGACAGCCTGATCATGGTCGCAACGGATCGCATTTCCGCATTCGACGTGATTCTGAAAAATAAAGTGACCAACAAGGGCAAGGTGCTGACCCAGATGAGCAAGTTCTGGTTCGACTACACCCGCGATGTGCTGCCCAACCACATGCTGAGCGTGGACACGAAGGATATGCCGGAGTTCTTCCAGCAGCCCCAGTTCGAGGGCAAGTGCATGAAGTGCCGCAAGCTGACCATGCTGCCCATCGAGTGCATCGTGCGCGGCTACATCACCGGCAGCGGCTGGGCTAGCTACCAGAAGACCGGCAAGGTCTGCGGCATCCAGCTGCCGGAGGGCCTGCAGGAGTCTGAGAAGCTGCCGGAGCCCATCTACACCCCCTCCACCAAGGCGGAGATCGGCGACCACGACGAGAACATCTCCTACGAGCAGAGCATCACCGTACTGGAAAAGCAGTTCCCCGGCCACGGTGAAGAGTACGCCACCAAGCTGCGGGACTATACCATCGCGCTGTACAAGAAGTGCGCAGAATACGCCCTGAGCCGCGGCATCATCATCGCCGACACCAAGTTTGAGTTCGGTCTGGACGAGAACGGCAATGTCGTTCTGGGCGACGAGATGCTGACCCCCGATTCCTCCCGCTTCTGGCCGCTGGAAGGCTATGAGGCAGGCCACGGCCAGCCCTCTTTTGACAAGCAGTTCGTCCGCAACTGGCTCAAGGCCAACCCGGACAGCAACTACGACCTGCCCCAGGACGTCATCGACAAGACTATCGAGAAATACCTCGAAGCCTATGAGATGCTGACGGGCAAAAAGCTCTGATCGCTGACATTTGATCGCATATGGAAACGGTGCCCTGCTTTTTCGGCAGGGCACTTTTCATTTGCAAACTTTTTGTGAATTTCCGTGGAGCAGGGGCCTGCGCTCTTGACATCACAAGGGGTTTGGAATATAATTTTAGCAGTCGAACAGATAGAGTGCTAAAAACAAAATAGCATATCAAATGAACGACTGCTAAATCAACATCCGGTACGAATGGAGGTCGATTCTATGAATACCAATCAATATACCCAGAAGACGCTGGAAGCGCTGCAGGCTGCTCAGCAGCTGGCTGTGGAGTACCAGCACAACGCACTGGAGCCGGAACACCTGCTGCACGCACTGGCATCGCAGGAGCAGGGGCTCATCCCGCAGCTGCTCCAGAAGCTGAACGTAGACCCCGGCAGCTTTGCCGCCGCAGTGGCCGAAAAGCTCTCGGCGCTGCCCCGTGTGTCCGGCTCCGGCCGTGACCCCGACAAGGTCTATATCTCGCAGGCCACCGATAAGGTCCTGAGCGCCGCTGCCCGCGAGGCCAAGGCGATGAAGGACGAATACGTCAGTGTCGAGCATGTGTTCCTTGGCCTGCTGGACGAGCAGACCCAGAACACCGCAGACCTGTTCCGCGCGTTCAACATCCGGAAAGATGCCTTCTTACAGCAGCTGACGGCTGTGCGCGGCAACCAGCGCGTGACCAATGACAACCCGGAGGACACCTACAATGCCCTGCAAAAATACGGTCAGGATCTGGTAGACCTGGCCCGCAAGCAGAAGCTGGACCCCGTCATCGGGCGGGATCAGGAGATCCGCAACGTCATCCGCATCCTGTCCCGTAAGACGAAGAACAACCCCTGCCTGATCGGTGAGCCGGGCGTCGGCAAGACGGCCATCGCCGAGGGTCTGGCCGAACGGATCGTGCGCGGCGATGTGCCCGAAAACCTGAAAGACCGCACCGTGTTCAGCCTGGACATGGGCGCTCTGGTGGCCGGTGCAAAGTACCGCGGCGAGTTCGAGGAGCGCCTGAAGAGCGTTCTGAACGAGGTGAAGAAGAGCGAGGGCAAGATCATCCTCTTCATTGATGAGCTGCACACCATCGTCGGTGCAGGCAAGACCGACGGTGCCATGGATGCGGGCAACCTGCTCAAACCCATGCTGGCCCGCGGCGAGCTGCACTGCATCGGTGCGACGACGCTGGACGAGTACCGCCAGTATATCGAGAAGGACCCCGCACTGGAACGCCGGTTCCAGCCGGTGCAGGTGGATGAACCGACCGTTGAGGACACCATCTCCATCCTGCGCGGCCTGAAGGAGCGGTACGAAGTCTTCCACGGCGTCAAGATCAGCGACAACGCCCTGATCGCCGCCGCCACCCTGTCCGACCGCTATATCACCGATCGGTTCCTGCCGGATAAGGCCATCGACCTGGTGGATGAAGCCTGCGCCATGATCAAGACTGAGATGGACAGTATGCCCAGCGAGATGGATGATCTGGCCCACCGCATCACCCAGCTGCAGATCGAGCAGGTCAGCCTGAAAAAGGAGACCGATGCGCTCAGCCAGAGCCGTCTGCGCGACCTGGAAAAAGAACTGGCCGAATTGCAGGATAAATTCCGCAGCATGAAGGCAAAGTGGGAGAACGAGAAGAACGCCATCGGCAAGGTGCAGACCCTGCGTGAGCAGATCGAGCAGACCAATGCCGCCATTGAGAAGGCGCAGCGCGAGTACGACCTGAACAAGGCTGCGGAGCTGAAGTACGGCAGACTGCCCGAATTGCAGAAACAGCTGGAAGCCGAAGAGAAGCTGGCCAACGAGAAGAAGGAGGACAGCCTCCTGCGCGACCGCGTGACCGACGAGGAGATCGCCCGCATCGTGGCCCGCTGGACCGGCATCCCGGTCGAGAAGCTGGTGGAGGGCGAGCGCGAGAAGCTGCTGCATCTGGACGATGTGCTCCATAAGCGGGTCATCGGCCAGGATGAGGCTGTCACCAAGGTCAGCGAAGCCATCCTGCGCAGCCGCGCCGGCATCGCCAACCCGAACCGCCCCATCGGCAGCTTCCTCTTCCTCGGCCCCACCGGCGTCGGCAAGACCGAGCTGGCCAAGGCACTGGCACAGGCATTGTTCGACGATGAGCGGAACATGGTCCGTATCGACATGACGGAGTATATGGAGAAGTTCAGCGTCAGCCGCCTGATCGGCGCGCCTCCGGGATACGTCGGCTATGAAGAGGGCGGTCAGCTGACCGAGGCCGTCCGCCGCAAGCCCTACAGCGTCGTGCTGTTCGATGAGGTGGAAAAGGCCCATCCGGATGTCTTCAACATCCTGCTTCAGGTGCTGGATGATGGCCGCATCACCGACAGCCAGGGCCGCACCGTGGACTTCAAGAACACCGTCATCATCCTGACGTCCAACCTGGGCAGCGATATTATCCTGAACGATCTGGAGCGTGCCCGCGCCGGCGGTTCCAACGAGCTGAGCCCGGAGGCCCGCCAGCAGATCGACGCGCTGCTCAAGTCGAAGTTCCGTCCGGAGTTCCTGAACCGTCTGGACGAGATCGTCTACTACAAGAGCCTGACCAAGGATGAGATGCGCAGCATCGTGGACCTGCAGCTCGACGACCTGCGCCGCCGCATGGACGAGGGCAAGCATCTGAAACTGGATGTGACCACCGCCGCCAAGGACTTCATCATCGACTCTGCCTACGACAGCGTCTATGGTGCACGGCCCATCAAGCGGTTCATCCAGAGCCGGGTCGAGACCCTCATCGCCAAGGCCATCATCCGGGGCGACTACGCCGAGGGTACCACTTTGACGGTGGATTACGACGGCAGCGCCCTGATCCTGCGATAAATCACGTTGATTTTACCGGTTCTGTACCTTCGTGTGAGCAGTAACACTTGCGCGGGGGTGCAGAATATGATATGATAAGCATTGAACGAAGTGCTTTTCATCGTCGAGAGCAACGGTGAAAAGCATTTTTTAATATTCAGAATCTCTTAGGCATTGCGAAGCAATGCCTAAGAGGTTCACGACAACATAGGAGTGTGATTTTCCTTTATTATGGACGATGGCAGTATGACGCTTTGGGTAGCGCTGGTGGTATTGGTGGCGTTCTCCGCCTTTTTCTCCGCATCCGAGACCGCATTTTCTTCCCTGAATCAGATCCGCCTGAAAAGCCGGGCCGACGATGGCGACCGCACGGCCGCCCGTGTGCTGGCAATGGCAGAAAAATACGATAAGCTCCTGTCCACCATTCTGGTGGGCAACAACATCGTGAACATTGCCGCAGCCTCGATCGGCACCATCATTTTCACCCAGATGCTGGGTGCAGAGCGGGGCGCTACGGTCTCCACCATCGTGTTGACCATCGTGGTGCTGATCTTCGGCGAGGTGAGCCCCAAGAGCCTGGCCAAGGAGATGCCGGAAACGGTAGCCACCGCAGTTGCGCCGGTGCTCAGCCTGCTGATAGTGGTGTTTACCCCGCTGACATGGCTGTTCAGCCAGTGGAAACGGCTGCTGAACCATTTTGTTCACAGCAGCGAGAGCGACACCATCACCGAGGGTGAGCTGATGACCATGGTCAGCGAGGCTGAGAACGACGGTGAGCTGACCGACCGCGAGAGTGAGCTGATCCGCAGCGCCATCGAGTTCGATGACGTGGAGGTGGAAGAGATCCTGACCCCCCGTGTGGATGTGGTGGCGGTGGCGGATGATATCCCGCTGGAAGAACTGGCGCAGACCTTTGCGGAGTCCGGTTACTCCCGCCTGCCGGTCTATCATGGCACCATCGACAACATCATCGGTGTCGTCCATGAAAAGGACTTCTACATTGCCCGCCTGAAAAAGGAGACGAAGATCGACGATCTGGTGGCCCCTACTCTGTATACCACCGGTTCTACGCAGATCTCGCAGCTGCTGCGCATCCTGCGGGAGCAGCATCACCACATGGCGGTCGTCGTGGATGAATACGGCGGCACCGAGGGTATCATCACGCTGGAAGATATCCTCGAAGAGCTGGTGGGTGAGATCTGGGATGAGCACGACGAGGAGACGGAGGACTTCCGCAAGCAGTCGGACGGCAGCTGGCTGGTGGCCGGTTCCGCCAGCGTGGATGACCTGTTCGAGACGCTGGAGCTGCCCGAAGATGAGGACATCGACTCCAACACCGTGAACGGCCTCGTGCAGGAAAAGACCTGCCATCTGCCCAAGGTGGGCGACCACTTCACCCTCGGCGAGTACGACGGCGTCGTGACCCGCACGGCCCGCCGCCGCGTCACCGAGGTCCGCCTCACGCCCGCAGAGCCTGTGGACGCCGAGGAAAAGGACGACGAAAAGGAAAAGCGATTTCCCCGGCTTTCCGCGCGGGAGAACCGCTGACGTATCCACAGAAAAGACCCCCGGCCTTGCATGAAATTGCAGGGCCGGGGGTCTTTGTTATCGGTTCTTTTCCTGTGCCAGCTCGATGAAGGCCTTCATCTGCGGGGTCAGCCATTTGTCGCGGTGATAGAAGAGCTGCCGCCGCATGGTCACGGTGCAGTCCGGCACGAGCAGGTGGGCCAGTGTCCCGGCGGCGAGGGCGTCCCGGACGATGTACTCCGGCAGAAACGAAAGCCCCATGCCGCGCTCGACCATCTGGCAGAGCAGGGCGGCGCTGCCCAGTTCGAGATAGGGCTTGACGGCCAGCTGGTGGGCGGCAAAGGTCTGGTCCAGCGCGTCGCGGTAGCTCATGCCCCGCTCGGTCAGCAAAAATTCCTGGTGGGCCAGCTCTTCCAGAGACACGCGCTTCTGCGCGGCCAGCGGGTGCCCGGCGGGGGCCACGAAGCAGATGGCTTCCGGCACATCCAGCGCCAGCACAAGGTTGGGCTGGACCAGTGGCTCATCCAGTGTGTAGGCCAGATCGACCTGATTCGTGCCCAGCCATTGCAGCATCTCGTCCGAAGTGGCTGTGCAGAGCACAAGCTCCACCTGCGGGCAGAGCGCGTGATAGCGCTGCAGCAGACCGGGTAGGAATGCGCTGCACAGCGAGTCCGCCAGTGCGACCCGCAGGGTGCCGCGGACCTGTTGCGCCGGCTGGAGTGCGGCTCTGGCCTGCTGCGCGGTGGTCAGCAGGGTGCGGGCGTAGGACAAAAAAGTCTGGCCTGCATCGGTCAGCCGGACAGTCTTCCCCACCCGGTCGAACAGCGGGGTCTCCAACTCTGCTTCCAGCTGCGCGATCTGCGACGATACCGCCGACTGCGAATAGCCCAGCTCCCGCGCCGCGCGGGAAAAGCTGTGCAGCTCGGCAATGTGCAGGAAGGTGTTGACGGTTCGCAGTTCCATGGCGTCTCCTTTGGCTCAGCGGCGGTCGATGCCGGTGACGGTCAGTGTGCTGCCGTCCACCTGGAAGTGGACTTCCAGCCCGGCAAACTCCATGCCGTACACCCGCTCCGGGTCGTGCTGGTAGGAGGGGCGGGGGTCGTTTTCGAGTACACCCCGCAGACCGTCCCGCTGGTCTGCGGGGACCCTGGCCCAGAGCATCTCCGGGCAGGCGACGTCGAGATGGTGGAACTGCGTCTGCGCCGTAAAGCCTGCAGCTGCGTCCGGGTGGCAGTCGGCATAGGGAATGTAGGGCTTGATGTCGTAGATGGGGGTGCCGTCCATCAGATCGGCTCCCCGCACGATGAGCACCGGGCCGACCTCCGGCCGGACCTCAATGGCTTCCAGCTTCACGCTGGACAGCCCCAGCGGGTTGGGCCGGAACGGCGACCGTGTGGCGAAGACGCCCATCCGGGTGTTGCCGCCCAGCCGCGGCGGCCGGACGGTGGGGGACCAGCTGTCCCGCACGGCACCCGAAAACTGCCACACCAGCCAGATGTGGCTGAAATCTTCCAGCCCGCGCACAGCGTCCGGGCTGCGGTATTCGGGCGTGAAAACGATCTCGCCCCGCAGGCTGTCCACCAGCCCGCTCTGCCGCGGGATGCCGAACTTGGTGGGGAAGGCCGTGTGGATGTGTGCGATGACCTTCAGGGTCATGGCCTCGTTGGATGGTTGGTTCATAGGGGGCATCTCCTTATAAAAATGGAAAAGAGTAGTTGACAATGAGTGAATTTCGCTATATAATACAACTAAAGATTGTGAAGTGCGAGTCCTGTGGAAAACAGAAAGGAGAGTACGCATGACAGATGGCGCACAGATCGAATACTACATTTGGGACCGGAAGCTGAAGATGAACCATGTGGCACAGGTGCTTGGCATCAGCACCTCCACATTGAAGAACAAGCTCACCGGAAAAACGGATTTCAAGGTCAGCGAGGCAGACACCCTCTCCTCGCTGCTGGAGCTGACGCCGCCGCAGCGGGATCTCTGCTTTTTCTGCGGCGGCCGGAGGTGAGCGCGGATGACAAAGGAACAGCGGGAAAAGACCAAGCTCGCCCTGCGGCGCTACGGCACCCGCCAGTGGGCGGCCTGCCCGGCCAACGCAGGCTGGCGGCTGGCCATCGAGCGGACGATCGAATATTACCAGCAGGAAGACCCGCTCCGCGCCGACCTGCTGCGGCTGCGCTATCTGGAGCGCCGCACCGAGGACGACACCATCGAGCGGCTGCACATCGGCCGCAGCACCTATCAAAAGGCGCAGAGCGACCTTCTGAGCACGGTGGCAGTCTATGCTGCCCGGTTCGGTGCCCTGTGAGGCAGACAGCTGGTCATGAAACGATGAAAAAAGGCTCCCCATGCGAAACGCCGGGAGCCCTGCATTCACTGATTCTTCTTTTCCGGATGGTTACAGCGCTCATGGCAGGCAGAGCAATTTCCGCCGCAGCCTTTGCCTTCCCAGCCGTCATGCTTGGAGATCCAGATGACCGCGAGGGTAAACAACGCCGCCAGCACCAGGACTGTAACGATTCCGCGAATGGACAACAGCATCAATAAGACCTCTCTTTTGCGCCAACAGGCACAATTTTAGTATACACCTTTTTCCGCAAAAGAGCAACTGGGAAGCAGCGCAAAAAAGTTTGCCGAAATCGAAAATTGGGGCTTGCAAATCCACCACGGCTGTGCTATAATCTTCTTGTTCCGATTCGGAGGATTAGCTCAGCTGGTTAGAGCACCTGCATCACACGCAGGGGGTCTGGGGTTCGAGTCCCTAATTCTCCACCATACAGTTCGTACTCGAACCCAATTCTCTATGAGAAAGGGTTTGGGTACGTTTTTTGTTTACAAGAGGTTCTGAGAAGGCACTACTCGGAACGGTAAACGAGCAAAGGCAGGGTATCACTATGATAGTGGTATCCTGCCTTTTGCTTTGCGGAATCAAGTTCGCTTTGTGCGAACTTGGTTGTCACCCTATATGACGCATTGGGGCAATCGCTGTGTACGTGCGTACCGGGAGAGCGTGTACACCTCTGGCAAGGTGTAACACACTAGACTTTGTTCCAAAGTCTGTGTGCCAAGGGGCATAGCCCCTTTGGAATCCCTGCGGAGCATGTACGCACATACGCAGGAAAATGGCAAAATTTCACTATATCGGGGTGTTCTTTCATTGGAGAGTATGGTATACTCGGCTTAGCCCAGTAAATTGGAAGTTGTGAACTTAGAATTAGAGGTGTTGAAAATGAAAATAATAATTATATTTATTGATTTACTGATGG
>OIZE01000279.1_pt1 | contig 45094 bp, 46 predicted proteins | sample 1588421 | NCBI WGS metagenome assembly OIZE01 (sample SAMN03283251) | human gut metagenome | biome: human-associated habitat; material: feces | host: Homo sapiens | place: USA | collected 2013 | reverse complement strand
GGAGTCGCCGAAGTAGTCGAAGCCCCATACCTCGTCCAGCAGCTGGTTGCGGGTGTAGACCCGGTTGGGAGAGGAAGCGAGGTAATAAAGCAGCTCCATCTCCTTGGGGGGCGTATCCACCTTCTTGCCGTCTACGGTCAGCTCGAAAGCGTCCATGTCGATGATAAGCTTATCGAACACAAGCCGACGCGCCTTCTTCTCCGCGGCCACGCCGGAGGTGCGCCGCAGCACTGCCTCGATGCGGGCAAGCACTTCCTTCATTTCAAAAGGCTTGGTGATATAGTCGTCAGCGCCGGTTTTCAGGCCCATGACCTTGGAATCGGTGTCGCCCTTGGCGGTGAGCATGATGATGGGGGTCTGCGCCTCGGCGCGGATGGCCTTGCACACCGACCAGCCGTCCATCACGGGCATCATCACGTCCAGCAGCACCAGATCGGGCTTGATGGCGCGGAATTTGGCAAGACCCTGCCCGCCGTCCGCCGCCACGGTGACGGCATAGCCCTCCTTCTCCAGATACATTTGCAGCAGCTCCGCAATATTGCGGTCATCCTCTACGATCAAAACGGAAACAGCCATGATTATCTTCCTCCCAATCCAATTTCTCTATAATTTCCCTTTCTCCTTATTATAGCGAGAATTTCCGTTTTCTAGTGAACAAATTGTAAAGACTTCCACCCCAATTTATGAACGGACAAGTTGCACTTGAAAATCCGGCGCTTTGCGGGTATGATAGGGGCGGAAAACCGGGGGACTGCCAACGTTTCCCCCAAGCTGAAAGAAGGAGACTGATTTGATGGAACTGTTAAAAGCCGTGCTTTTCGGCATTGTGGAGGGTGTCACGGAGTGGCTGCCAATTTCCTCCACGGGACATCTGATTTTACTGAACGAATTCATTACCCTGAACGTTTCCGACGAATTCCGGAGCATGTTCGACGTGGTCATCCAGCTGGGGGCGATTCTGGCCGTGATCGTCCTGTTCTTCCATAAGCTCAACCCGTTCTCTCCCCGGAAGACGGAGAGGGAGAAAAAGCAGACATGGCAGCTGTGGTTCAAGGTCATCGCCGCCATCATCCCCTCGGGCATCGTGGGCGTGCTGTTTGACGACTGGATGGAAGCCCACTTCCATAACGCCACCGTGGTCTCCATCGCGCTGATCGTCTACGGTGTAGCCTTCATTCTGGTGGAACGGCGCAACGCCCGCCGCGTGGGGGGAAAGACGGTGGAGGACGTGTACGCCATCGACTATAAGACCGCCCTGCTCATCGGCTGCTTCCAGTGCCTGAGCCTGATTCCCGGCACCTCCCGTTCCGGTTCCACCATTCTGGGTGCAATCATCCTTGGTGTAGGCAGAGCGGCAGGGGCAGAGTTCTCCTTCTTCCTTGCCATCCCCACGATGCTTGGCGCAAGCGTACTGAAGCTTGTGAAATTCCTGCTTTCCGGCGTTTCCGCAACAGGCGCGGAGTGGGCGATTCTGGCGGTCGGCTGCGTGGTTTCCTTCGTGGTCAGCCTGCTTGTCATCAAGGGTCTGATGGAATATGTACGCAAGCACAGCTTTGCGGTATTCGGTGTGTACCGCATCATTCTGGGGGTACTGGTTCTGGGATATTTTGCCTTCCAAACCCTGCACGCATAAAAATTACATAAGGGAAAATAAAAAACGGAGCCGATTTTTTCGACTCCGTTCATTTTTTATTCTGCTTCAATCTGTTCAAAGATTTCCTGTGCAGGCTTCTGATACCAGCCTGTCTTATCCTCGCTGACAAGTCCTGCGGTCTGGGAATTATAATACATTTCACATGCCTCAAGGTCATTCATTTTGTGCTTTTTCTGCAGCAGTGCAACCACCTCTGCGCCGACAGCGGCACGGTTTTCGTGATGGGTATATTCCTTCTCCTGCTCTCCGGCATCGCTTTCCAGATAGGTCAGCCCGTCAATCATGCCGACAAAGAAATCAATATCCATTTCGGGGAAGGTTTTGTGGCTGTCCAGAATCAGGTCAATGAAGCCGGACTGCTGAAAGGAAATAAATACCTTATTACTGGGGATATTTTTCAGATCACTGTAATATTCTACGCAGGAAACAACTAAAGTACGCTGGTCCATTTTTCTCTCTCCTTTTTATTCATAAAAAATTTACTAAGATTTATGATACCGCATTTTCACATAATTTTCAACCATTCCCCGCAGGAAAACTTGACATTCTCCGATTTTCCAGTATGCTAAAGGAAGCAAGATAAAATTGGAAGGAAGTGCTTATTTTGGTAGCAGTAAAAATAGATGAAACCTTAAAGGAACGCTGCCCCGATGCTGCTTTGGGGCTTTTGCAGGCGAAGGTTGCGGTTGCGCCCGATCCGGAAGAATTTCTGGCACTGCTGAATGGGAAAATTGCGGAGCTTTCCGAGGTAGAGCTTTCACAGGCAAATAAGAGAGATAAAATTCAGACAACCAGAAAGGCGTATAAGGCATTGGGGAAGGAGCCCAACCGCTATCGTTCCTCCGCAGAGGCAATGTGCAGAAGAATTGCAAAGGAACGAGGGCTGTATTACATCAATAACGTGGTGGATATCAATAATTATCTTTCCATCAAATCGGGGTATTCCATGGGGACGTATGACCTTGCGAAAACAAAGGGCGACATCCGCTGGATGCGTGCGCCCGAAGGCACGGCATACCGCGGCATCGGCAAGGATGTGCTGAATATTGAATTTTTGCCGGTTTTATTTGACGAGGAAGGACCCTTCGGCAATCCCACCAGTGATAATGACAGAACCATGATTACGGATGCAACAGAGGATTTGCTTCTGGTATATTATGCCTTTGACGGGGCAGAGGATTTGCCTGCGCTTCTCTCCGAAGCAAAGGACTTACTGGAAAAATATGCAGGGGGCAGAGAATTTGAGACGGAAATCTTGATTTGAAAAATCCGAATATAATAAGGAAGGTGATCGGATGAAAACCTTTGAAAGCTTATATCGGGACTATTACCAGAAGGTATATGCGTTTCTCAACCGCATGTGTGCCGATGGAGATTTAGCGGAGGATTTGACGCAGGAAACCTTTTTGCAGGCATATAAATCACTCTATAAATTTCGGGGAGAGTGTGAGGTTTTTACCTGGCTTGCGGCAATTGGCAAGCATACCTATTTCAAATATCTGAAAAAGAAGCGGCTGCATCTGGATGCGGCGAATTTGGATTTGGTGGCGCAGAACTATCTGAAGGGGGATGTCAGCCCGGAGGAGCATGTCAGCCAGAAGGATATTGAAAAAGCGGTGCGCAAGGTGGTTGAGGATATCCCGAAGAAATACCGCGATGTGGTGGTTCTGCGTGTTTATGCGGAGCTGCCGTTTTCGCAGGTTGCACAGATACTCAGGATTAGCGAAAATTCTGCAAAGGTGATTTATTTCAGAGCGAAGAAAATGCTGATGGAGGTGTTGAAGGATGAATTGGAAATGTGAACTGGTGATGGATCTGGCACCTCTGTATTATGATGGGGTTGCAAGCAGGGTCAGCAAAAGGCTGGTGAAAAAGCATCTGCGTGAGTGCCCGCAGTGCCGCACCTATTATAAAAAATATCACCCCGTAGACAAAGTTCCCACAGAAGTCCCGAATTGGGATGTGGAGGGAAATTATGCCATGCTGGCAAGAAAAGTCCGCAAAAGACGGCTTGTGCTTTGGGGCGGCTTCCTTTCCTATCTGAGCACGACAATTGTTGCACTGGTGTTTTGGTATGCAAGGGAACAAAAAAAGATGAAAAAAATTTAAGACAGAAAATGCCGAAAATCCGAGGGTTTTCGTCGGCTCTCTTTTTTGCACAAAAAATTTTTGCGAAATTTGTGTAACTTTTTCCGTAATTTAGGGTACTAAGTTAAAGTAACGAAAAAATGGAACGGATTTCGGTAAATGAAATAGTTTCTCATATTCCCTGAGAAAGGGGAGAAGGAGTGGAAAAATGAGCTTTCGTGTGTTAGGGACGGGCATGTATGTCCCACCCAGGGTTGTTACGAATGATGTCCTGTCACAGTTTTTAGAGACCAATGACGAATGGATTACCCAGAGGGTCGGCGTAAAGGAACGCCATATCAGCACAAATGAAACGGCGGCGGATATGGGTGCCAAGGCTGCAGGGGCTGCTTTGGAAAACAGTGGCGTAGCGGCGGAGGAAATCGACCTGATTTTGGCGGCAAGCGTCAGCGGGGAGAGCATTTCCCCTTCTGTTTCCTGCATGATTCAGAATCTGCTGGGGCTTTCCTGCATGACCATGGATATCAATGCGGCATGCTCTGCGTTTGATTTTCTTCTGGAAACGGCGGCAGGGTTCTTTGCCAGAGGCAAGGTGAAGAAGGTGCTCGTTATCGGGGCAGAACGTCTGAGCCGCCTGCTGGACTGGAATGACAGAGGCACTGCGGTTATCTTCGGTGACGGCGCAGGTGCGGTGGTTCTGGAAGCAGGTGAAAATTATCTGGATGCTGTTTTTGATGTAAAGGGCGGCGATGATGTCATTGATATTCCACAGCCTGTAGGGATGTCTCCCTTCTATGAAAGAGGGCAGGAAAAGAAGCCTTATATTCACATGGCAGGGCAGGAAACCTTTAAATTTGCGGTAACCGCCATTTGCAGAGACTGCAAGGAAATTCTGGAGCGCAATGGGCTGACCTTTGATGATATCGCGTATATTGTGCCGCATCAGGCAAATCAGCGCATCATTGATTTCGCAAGCACAAAGCTGAAGGTGCCCAAGGAAAAATTTTATTTAAATATTCATAAATACGGCAATACTTCTTCCGCCAGCATTCCCATTGCCTTGGACGAACTGAACCGGGCAGGGAAGCTGCATAGAGGAGATTTATTATTACTGCCTGCCTTTGGCGGCGGTCTGGCAAGCGCCTGTTGTTTAGTAAGATGGTAAAAAAGAAAAGAAAACAAGAAAAAAGGTAAAAGAAAAGGAGAAAAAATTATGGTATTCGAAAAAATCGCAGCAATGTTGGCAGAAAAACTGGAATGTGACGCAGCAGAAATCAAAATGGACACAGAATTCAGCACACTGGGCATCGACTCTCTGGATGTTATGGAGCTTCTGATGAATCTGGAAGAAGAGCTGGGCACAGAAATCGAAATGGGCGAAAACAAAGTAAACACTGTTGGCGATCTGGTTAAGCTGATCGAAGAAAAACAGGCGTAAGATAAAAACAAAGGAAAAGGAGGACGACGATATGATCGTTTCACCGATTTGTGAGATGCTGGGCATCAAATATCCTATTTTTCAGGGCGGTATGGCATGGATTGCTGACGGCAAGCTGGCGGCAGCGGTTTCCAATGGCGGCGGCCTTGGGATTATCTCTGCAATGAACGCAGGCGGCGATTATCTGAGAGAACAGATTCGCATTGCAAGAAGCCTGACAGATAAACCCTTTGGCGTGAATATCATGCTGATGAGTCCCCATGTGCAGGAAGTTGCAAAAATCGTTGCGGAGGAAAAGGTGGCAGTAGTCACCACAGGTGCAGGCATTCCCAATCAATATGTTCCCATGTGGAAGGAAGCAGGCATCAAGGTGATTCCTGTAGCGGCTTCTGTCGCAGCGGCAAAGATGATGGCGAGAGCAGGTGCAGATGCTGTCATTGCCGAAGGTGGCGAATCCGGCGGTCATATCGGCGAGCTTTCCACCATGCCCTTGGTTCCCCAGGTGGCAGATGCGGTGGATATCCCTGTACTGGCGGCAGGCGGCATCGGCGACGGCAGAGGGATGGCAGCGGCATTTATGCTGGGCGCAGTTGGCGTGCAGATGGGCACTCGTTTCCTGCTTGCAGAGGAATGTGGTGTGCATCAGAATTATAAGGATATGGTGAAAAAGGCAACGGATGTTTCCACAACAGCGACAGGCAGACGCTTCGGCGGCAGCACCTGCCGTGTGATGAAAAACCAGTTTGCCCGTCATTTTCTGCAGGTGGAATATGCCCCCGAAACAACCGCCGAAATGGTAGATAAGCTAGGCGTTGGCGCACTGCGCAAGGCAGCAGTGGAGGGCGATACCAAGGAAGGCTGCTTTATGGCAGGGCAGATTGCCGGCATGGTGAAAAAGGAACAGCCTGCGGCAGAAATCGTGCAGGAAATTGCAGCAGAAGCAGAGGCGTTACTGAAAGGAGCGGCAAAATGGGTAAAATAGCATTTGTTTTTTCCGGTCAGGGCGCACAGAAGGCAGGCATGGGCAAAAGCTTTTATGATAACAACGAAACCGTAAAGGATTTGTTCGACAGAGCAGAAACCCTCAGAAGCGGTACACTGGCGCAGTGCTTTTCCGGCACGGCGGAGGAGCTGAAGGAAACGCAGAATACACAGCCCTGTCTGTATCTGACAGATCTTGCGGCGGCGATTGCGCTTTCCGAAGCAGGTATCCCCGTGGATGGCGTGGCAGGCTTTTCTCTGGGGGAACTGCCTGCATTGGCGTTTGCCGGTGCGTATAGCCATCTGGATGGCTTCCGTCTGGCTTGCATCCGCGGCAGAGCTATGGCAAAGGCGGCGGCAGAGCATCCTGCGTCCATGCTTGCGGTCATGAAGCTGGACAATGCAAAAATCGAGGAAATCTGCAAGCAGTTCAAGCAGGTGTATCCCGTAAACTATAATGCGCCCGGTCAGCTTGTTGTGGCAGGGGCGATTGAGGAAATGGATGCCTTCAAGCAGGCGGTGCGTGAAGCAGGCGGCAGAGGTCTGCCCGTAGCAGTCGGCGGTGGGTTCCATTCTCCCTTCATGGATGGAGCAAGCAGGGAATTTTCCGAGGATGCAAGAGAATTTGAGCTGAGAAAGCCCGCGCTGACCGTTTATTCCAACTTTACCACAGAGCCCTATACGGAAAACGTACTGGAATTGATGGAAAATCAGATTAACCACAGTCTGCGTTGGCAGGAAAGCATGGAACGCATGGCGGCAGATGGCTTCGATACCTTCATTGAGGTAGGCATCGGCGATACGCTGAAAAAGCTTATCAAGCGCATCCTGCCCGAAGCAAGGGTATACAGCGTTTCCGATATGGAGGAAATCGAAAAGGTGAAGGAGGAAATGGGATGCTGAAAGGAAAAACAGCAGTCGTAACCGGCGGCTCCAGAGGGATTGGTAAGGCAATTTGCCTGAAATTTGCAGAAAATGGCGCAGATATTGCGTTTTTATATGCGGGCAATACCGTGAAGGCGGAGGAAACCGTAAAGGAATTGGAAGGACTGGGCGTAAAGGCAAAGGCATATCAGTGCAACGTTGCGGATGCAGATGCCGTTGCGGCAGTTATAAAGGAAATCGTGAAGGATTTCGGCGGCATTCAGATTCTGGTGAATAACGCAGGCATTACGAAGGATAAGCTGGTGCCCATGATGAAGGCGGCAGATTTTGACGCAGTCATTGATACAAACCTCAAGGGCGCATTTTATATGACAAAAGGGGTATATCCTCTTTTCCTGAAGCAGAAGGGCGGCAAGATTATCAATATCAGCTCCGTTTCCGGTCTGACAGGCAACCCCGGGCAGGCAAATTATTCCGCATCCAAGGCAGGGGTAATCGGGCTGACAAAATCCGTTGCAAAGGAACTGGCTTCCAGAGGGGTATGTTGCAATGCAATCGCTCCCGGCTTTATCGCAACGGAAATGACACAGGCATTGGAAAACGATACATTGAAGGATGCCATCCCCATGAAGCGCTTCGGCGAAGCGGAGGAAGTGGCGAAGCTGGCATTGTTCTTAGCGTCGGAACATTCTGATTACATTACAGGCGAGGTCATCCGTATTGATGGCGGTCTGGCATGCTGAATCGGCGCGAAGGAACCGAAAAAGCAGTCGGATTTCGCAGGAAAGGATTGATGAAATGAGACGAGTAGTAGTAACAGGCATCGGCGCAGTGACCCCCGTGGGCAATAACGTGCCGGAATTCTGGGAAGCAATTAAAAACGGAAAAAACGGTATCGCACCCATCACCAGATTTGATGTCAGCGAAAGCAAATATAAGCTGGCGGCAGAGGTGAAGGAGTTTGATCCGACAAAATATATGGATAAGCTGACAGCAAAGAAGCTGGATCGTTTCGTGCAGTTCGCTATGGTGGCAGCCGGCGAGGCGATGACAGACAGTCAGCTGGAAGGCAATATTGAAAAAGAGGATTTGGCGGTTTATTTCGGCAGCGGCATCGGCGGCTTTGAAACGCTTTGCGAAAGCTATGATGTGCTGAGGGAAAAAGGACCTCGCCGTGTTTCTCCTCTGTTCATCCCCAAGATTATCAATAACATTGCGGCAGGCAATATTGCCATTCACTATCAGGCGCAGAATGCCTGTGTTGCGGTTTCTACCGCCTGTGCGACAGGTACAACTGCTATCGGTGAAGGCTACAGAGCCGTTTTGCATGGCTATACCACAGCGGCAATCTGCGGCGGCAGTGAAGCGGCAATCGTTCCGTTGGCAGTGGCAGGCTTCGGCAGCTGCATGGCACTGAATGCATCGGAAGACCCCAATGCGGCATCCCTGCCCTTCGATAAACGCCGTGCAGGCTTCGTTATGGGCGAGGGCGCAGGTGCGGTAATTCTGGAGGAATATGAACACGCAAAGGCGCGCGGCGCAAAAATTTATGCGGAAATCGTAGGCTATGGCTCCACCTGTGATGCACACCATGTAACCGCTCCTGCGGAGGAAGCAATCGCAAGTGGCAAGGCAATCGAAAATGCAATGGCTGGTCTGGAAGGCGTAAAGCCCGAAGAAATTTATATTAATGCACATGGCACAGGCACAGCTCTGAATGATAAAACAGAAACCAGAGCTATCAAAAATGCCTTTGGCGAAGCAGATGCGAAAAAGGTTCACATCAGCTCTACAAAATCCATGACAGGGCACATGCTCGGTGCAGCAGGTGCAGTAGAGGCAATCGCGGCAATTCTGGCAGTGCAGGAGGATGTTATCCCTCCTACCATCAACCTGAAGGAGGCTGACCCCGCGTGTGATTTGGACTACACCCCCAATACAGCAGTTAAGACAACCGTAGAAGCGGCAATGTCCACTTCTCTGGGCTTTGGCGGTCATAATGCCTGTGTTGCATTCAGAAAGATGAGGGGCTGATGAATATGGATACGAATAAAATCAATGACCTGGCGAAGATTCTGCGCCAGAATCAGCTGACAAAATTAGACCTGACAGAGGGGGATACCCGTATCGTTCTGGAAGCAGGCGGCAGACAGGCGGTAGTGGAAATGCCCGTGGTTTCTGTGGAAAACATAGCGGAAGTGCCTGTTGCAGAAGTGCCTTCTGTGGAAAAAGCAGAAGCACCCGCAGGCGTGGAGCAGAAATCCCCACTGGTGGGTACGGTTTATCTTGCACCACAGGCAGGGGCAGAGCCCTTTGTGCAGGTGGGCGATAAGGTGAAAAAGGGCGATGTGCTCTGCATTGTCGAATCCATGAAGATGTTCAATAATATCGAAGCAGAACTGGAAGGCACGATTGCGGCAGTCTGCGTGGATAATGGGCAGATTGTGGAATTCGGTCAGCCCTTGGTTCGCATCTTGCCCGAAAAGGAGGAAAACTGATGAATCAGGAAGAAATCAAAAAAATCCTGCCCCATAGAGATCACATGCTTCTGATTGATGAAGCAGAGCTGAGAGAGGGCAAGGCTTACGGCAAAAAAACCATCCGAGGGGATGAATTTTTCCTGCAGGGGCATTTCCCCGGTAATCCGGTTGTCCCCGGTGTCATTCTCTGCGAAATTCTGGGGCAGAGCGCGTGTGTCCTGCTTTCCGGTGAGGCAGAGGGCATTACCCCCTTCTTTACGGGACTGGATAAGGTGCGTTTTAAAAACCCCGTACACCCCGGGGATGTATTTGAAACAGAATGTACCCTGCTCAAGCATAAGGGTCCCTTCTACTGGGCAGAGGGCAAGGGCTATGTAGACGGTAAGTTGTGTGTCAGTGCAGAGTTTTCCTTTGCACTTATCAAGGAGTGACAGGAAATGTTTTCTAAAATTCTCGTTGCCAACAGAGGCGAAGTGGCAGTCCGCATCATCCGTGCCTGCAAGGAAATGGGCATCGAGACGGTGGCTGTCTATTCCGAGGCGGACAGAAATTCCCTGCCCGTTGCCCTTGCGGATGAGCGTATCTGCATTGGCGGCAATGCGGCGGCAGAGAGCTACTTAAATCAGAAAAATATCATCAGCGCAGCGCTGGCAACCAATGCCGAGGCAATTCACCCCGGCTATGGCTTTCTTTCCGAAAATGCAGGCTTTGCCAAGCTTTGCGAAGAAAACGGCATTGTCTTTATCGGCCCGAAAAGCGAGGTTATCTCTGCCATGGGCGATAAGGATACCTCCCGTCAGCTGATGCAGCAGGTCGGCGTGCCAGTTGTTCCCGGAACGGAGGTTCTTAAGGACGTAGAGGAAGCAAAGAAATATGCCAAGGAAATCGGCTATCCGCTTCTGGTAAAGGCAACGGCAGGCGGCGGCGGCAAGGGTATCCGCGTGGTGGCGAGAGAGGAAGACCTTGCGGATGCCTTCCATACGGCATCGCGCGAGGCGGAGAGTGCCTTCGGCAATGGGGATGTTTTCTTAGAGAAATACCTTACCCATGTGCGCCATGTGGAAATGCAGATTCTGGCAGACCAACAGGGGAACATCCTCTGTCTGGGCGAAAGAGACTGCTCTCTCCAGCTGAATAAGCAGAAGGTGCTGGAGGAAACGCCCAGCCCCGTTATGACAGAGGACATCCGCAGAAAAATGATGGATGCGGCAGTTCTGGCGGCAAAGGCGGCAAATTATACCAATGCAGGCACAGTAGAATTTCTGCTTGCCCCCGATGGGCAGTTTTATTTCATCGAGATGAATACCCGTTTGCAGGTGGAGCATCCCATTACGGAGGAAATCAGCGGCGTGGATATTGTGAAATGGCAGATTCGTATTGCCTGTCAGGTGCCCCTGAATATGAAGCAGGAGGATATCCGCCTGCAGGGACACGCCATCGAATGTCGTATCAATGCACGCTCTACAGGCAGAGTGGAGTTTCTGCATATTCCCGGCGGCGGCAGAGTGCATTTCGATACCGCACTCATGCAGGATACCGTTGTGGTTCCCTTCTATGATTCCATGCTTGGCAAGCTGATTGTCCACGCAAACACCAGAGAGGAAGCCATCCGCAGAATGGAGGCATCTCTTTGCGAAATGGTAATCGTTGGGGTAGAAACCAATATTGAAGAACAGCTGCAGCTGATTCGCAGCAAAATCTTCCAGAAGGGGAATTATGATACCCTTATTCTGGACAAAATTTTGAAAAAGGGGTGATATAAATGAGTAACATTATGGGTTACTTCCGCAAATCCAAAAATGCTTTGGAAAAAGGCGGTATCACACTGAAAAATACAACAGAAGAAAAGGTGCGTTGCCCTATCTGCAAGTCCTATGAAACCAGACGTGCGATTGCGAAGCAGAAGGTGACCTGCCCCCATTGCGGACATCATTTCCGCATTGGCGCAAGAACCAGAATTAAGGCGCTTTGCGATAAGGACAGCTTCCACGAATTATTTTCCAATATCGAAACGATTGACCCGTTGGAATTTCCCGGGTATCAGGATAAAATGGATCGCGGCAGAGCCGTCAGCGGCGAGGAGGAGGGCGTTGTCTGTGGGATAGCCAAGATTCGCCATCAGCGCTGTGCGGTGTTCGTGATGGAGCCTGGCTTTATGATGGGCAGTATGGGCTCTGTTGTCGGTGAAAAAATCGCTCGCCTGTTTGAATATGCCGCAGAGCATGAGCTGCCTGTGGTCGGTTTTACGGCAAGCGGTGGCGCGCGTATGCAGGAGGGGATTCTTTCCCTGATGCAGATGGCAAAAACAAGCGGCGCGGTAGAGCAGCACAGCAAAAAGGGCGGTCTGTATATCACCGTTCTGACAGACCCTACAACCGGCGGCGTGACGGCAAGCTTTGCTATGCTGGGGGATATTATCCTTTCCGAGCCAAACGCAACCATTGGCTTTGCAGGCAGAAGGGTCATTGAGCAGACCACAAAGAAAAAGCTGCCGGAGGATTTCCAGAAGGCAGAATTTCTGCTGGAGCATGGCTTTGTGGATGCCATTGTGCCGAGAACAGAACTGAGAGGAACTTTGGAAAAGCTGCTGCGGCAGCATGGCAGAAAGGAATGACGCGGATGAATGCCTATGAAAAATTACAGACGGCGAGAAGTCAGACCCGCCCGACGGCGCGTTCCTATATCGAAAAGCTGTTTCAGGAGCGGACAGAGCTGCATGGAGACAGAAAATATGCCGATGATGCGGCAATTATCGGCGGCATCGGTATGCTGGGGGATATCCCCGCAACCTTTATCGGCATTGAACGCGGACGCAATCTGGAAGAAAGAATCCGCTGCAATTTCGGCTGCCCCATGCCCGAAGGCTATCGCAAGGCACTGCGCTTGATGAGACAGGCGGAAAAATTCCACAGACCTGTTATCTGCTTTGTGGATACCTCCGGTGCATTCTGCGGCGAGGAGGCAGAGGAACGCGGACAGGGACAGGCGATTGCCGATAACCTTATGCAGATGATGGGACTGGAAACGCCGATTATTACGATTGTCATTGGGGAAGGCGGCAGCGGCGGTGCCTTGGGGCTTTCCGTTGCGAATAAGCTGTATATGCTTGAAAATGCGGTCTTTTCCGTTATTTCCCCTGAGGGCTGTGCAAGTATCCTCTGGGAGGATGCCAAGCTTGCGCCCGATGCGGCAGAATGTCTGCATATTACGGCGGAGGATATGAAGGAATTCGGCGTAGCAGAAGAAATTATTCCTGAGGACTTTGTGCATTTCGGAAGAATGTGCGAGGAAATGAAGGAAAAACTCATCCTTGATTTAAAGGGATGGTCGAAAAAAACAGGAAAAGAGCTTTCCGAGGAAAGATATCAGCGATTCCGAAAGCTGGGACGCTGGGCAGAATAAAAAATAAGCCTTTCCAAGAGGTCGGATGACTTCTTGCAAAGGCTTTTTTATTTTTCGTCCGTATCCTTTTTGCTGCATTCGGGGCAGAGTCCCGTAAATTCCAGAGAATGTCCCGTAATCCGAAATCCCGTTTTCTGTTGCAGGGTTTCCTCTAATTCACTGAGCGGGCAGGTATCCACAGGAATTACCTTGCCGCAGAGGTCGCAGACCAGACGGTGCGAATGATCCTTTTTTGCTAAGGAATAATATGCCTTCCCATCCTGCCGGACAGAGCGGATGAGAATTTTCTTTTCTGTCAGCGTGTTCAGCGTGCGGTAAACGGTGGAAACATTCATGGGAAGAATCGGCTCGGCTAAGGCGTGTAGTTCCTCTGCCGTCATGGGGCGTGCCTGCTTTTGCAATAAAAGCAATAGTACTTGCCGCTTTTTTGTGGATTTCAAAGCTGCATTTTTCAGAATATTCTGTTCCATTCCTGTCCCTCCCTTCGTTCTTATGATAGTATACCCAAATGGGTTTGTCAATGCAGGGAAGACACAGGCAGGGAAAAAGAAATTTTTCCTGCACCGACAGCGTTGCAAAAAGTGGGATGGTTTGATAGGATAGGAAAAGAGAGAAAAAAGCCGACCGCTTTTGCAGATAAACAGAGAGGAAGGGAAATATTTCTCGGGAAATTTCGGGAAATATTCTTATTTCGGGAAGGAGAAGGACGCATGACAAAAAAAGAAAAGGTAACAATTATTTTAGAGCTTTTGCGCGAGCATTACGGCCCGACAAAATGCTATCTTGACCACGAAAACGCATGGCAGCTTCTGATTGCAACCATGCTTTCCGCGCAATGTACCGATGCCAGAGTGAATCTTGTAACGAAGGATTTATTCAAGAAATACACCTCTGTCAAGGACTTTGCACAGGCAGACCTTGCGGAACTGGAGCAGGATATTCACTCGACAGGCTTTTATCATAATAAGGCGAAGAATATCATTGCCTGCTGTCAGAAGCTTTTGCAGGACTATAACGGAGAGGTTCCCTCGGATATCGAGCAGCTGACTGCCCTTGCGGGTGTCGGCAGAAAAACGGCAAATGTTGTGCGCGGAAACTGGTATCATATCCCCAGTGTGGTGGTGGATACGCATGTTAAGCGCGTTTCCAACCTGCTTGGGCTGACAAAAAACGAAGACCCCGTCAAGATTGAATTTGACCTGATGCAGCTTGTTCCGAAGGATAAATGGATTGACATCAATACCCAGATGATTGCACATGGCAGGAAAATCTGCATTGCACGCAGACCGAAATGTCAGGAGTGCTTCCTGTTGCCCTATTGCACAGGCGGCAAGGCGTTAGAAAAAGAGAAAAAGAAAAAAGAGAAAAAGGCATAATACAGGAAGGACACAGAGACATAGAACAGAGACATAGAAAGGAGAAAACAGAAATGAAATCGAAGAAGCTTTTGGCGGCGGCGCTTGCGGCAGTGCTGACCTTGGCAGGCTGCGGCACAACTGTACTGAGTGTGGAGGAAACAAAGGAATTGCTGACGCTTTCGCAGAAAACCATGGCAACAGTGGAAAGCATGGCAGCGGAAATGACGATGGAAATGGATATGTCCATGGGCGAGGAAACCGCGGAAACCACCACAGTCGCTAAAATTCTGACACAGCAGAATCCCCTGCGAATGCAGATGAACCTCTCCGCAACCTTGGAGGATGGCACAGAAGCGCAGAACATGCAGATGTACGCCGAGGAGGAGGATGGCAAGCTGCGCACCTATGTTCTGGCGGCGGATACATGGTATAGCCAGACGATGGAGCTTGGAGGTCTTGCACAGTATAACGCGGAGGAAAATGTGACACTCTATCTGAGCAATTTAGCCGATTTTTCCGCAACCGCAACAGAAAAAATCAATGATACCGAAGCAACAAAAATCGAAGGTACACTGAAAAAAGATGTTCTGCAAAAGGTGCTTGCGGAAAGCGGCATGACAGAAACCGCTGCGGCAATGGGTGTCACAGAGGAACAGCTTGCAGCCCTTACCGAATCGGTGAAAAGCCTTCCCCTGACGCTCTGGATTGATGCGGATGGCTATGTGCTGAAATATGAAATGAACTTGACTGAGGTAATGCAGAAAATCATGGATAAGGCGATGGAAGCTGCTGGCAGTACGGATGCGTCCTCTGCCGTAAAGGTGGAAAAAACAAGTATTTCCATGGTTTGCAGCCAGTTCAACGCAGTTAAGGAAATCACCATTCCCGAAGAAGCAAAGAGCGCAGAAAGCATTTCTGCAAATCAATAATCCGGAGCATAAAAAACCCCGAAGGAAATTTCCTTCGGGATTTTTTTATGTTTTATGATGCTTTATACTCTTGCAACACCCAGTGTTACCTTTTCACCATTGATATTCCATTCCTTGCTCAGCTCGCCGCCCTTGCCTGCGACAACCTCAACTGCCAGTACATCGCCCTTGATGTCATTTGCAGCAAGGATTTCTGCAATCCTTGCGTTGCCGTCATAGTAAACGCGGATGCGGTCTGTTACGTTGAAATCAGCTTCCTTACGCATGGTCTGTACCTTGGAAACGATTTCACGCACGAAGCCTTCTTCCACCAGCTCGGGTGTCAGGTTTGTGTCCAGAACAACGGTCAGGTTGTTGTCGCCGGAGGATACGAAGCCGTCCTTTTCTGCGGTATCAACCAGAACATCATCCATTTCCAGAACAACCTCGCTGCCGTCTACGGTGAAGGAAACCTTGCCGTCTGCCTTCAGCTGTGCCATGAAGCTGTTGCCCTCTACCTCCTTCAGATAAGCACCGATGGCAGGCACCAGCTTGCCGTATTTCTTGCCCAGTGTTCTCAGCTGAGGCTTGAAGGTGTAGGTTGTGAAGGCTTCTACGTCATCTGTGAAGGAAACTGCCTTTACATTCAGCTCGTCCTTGATGATGTCGCAGTATTCTGCGGGCAGGCTCTGTGCTGCCTTTACATACATCATAGCCAAAGGCTGTCTGTTCTTCATTGCGCTTGCATTTCTTGCCGCACGGCCTTCTACAACAACCTTCAAAACGAAGTCCATGTTTTCTTCCAAATCAGCATCTACCCATTCTGCATGGTATGCAGGCCAATCGCAGAGGTGAACGGATTCGGGAGCGCTTGCATCCACCTTCTTCACCAGATTGCCGTAGATTTCCTCTGTGATGAAGGGGGTGAAGGGAGCAGCCAGCTTTACCATGGTTTCCAGAACGGTATACAGTGTCATATAAGCATTGATTTTATCCTGCTCCATGCCTTCTGCCCAGAAGCGCTCACGGCTTCTTCTTACATACCAGTTGGACAGGTCATCCAAGAAATCAACCATTGCACGGGCAGGCTCTGTCAGCTTGTAGCCCTCCAGAGATTCATCCACGAATTTATTCAGTGTCTGCAGCTTGGAGAGAATCCATTTATCCATGGGAGCCAGCTTTTCATAATCCAGTGTGTATTTTGTAGGATCGAACTGGTCGATTTCTGCGTACAGGATGTAGAAAGCGTAGGTGTTCCACAGCGTACCCATGAATTTTCTCTGCATTTCGGATACAGCCTCATCATAATAGCGAGAGGGCAGCCAAGGCGCGGAGTTTGCGTAGAAGTACCAACGAACCGCATCGGCACCCTGCTTATTCAGTGCATCCCAAGGGTTAACAACGTTGCCTTTATGCTTGGACATCTTCTGACCGTCCTTATCCTGCACATGTCCCAGAACGATGCAGTTCTTATAGGGAGCCTTATCGAACAGCAGTGTGCTGACAGCCAGTAGAGTATAGAACCAGCCACGGGTCTGGTCAACTGCCTCGGAGATAAAGTCTGCGGGGAAGTTTTCATCGAAGATATCTTTGTTTTCAAACGGATAGTGCCACTGTGCGAAGGGCATGGAGCCGCTGTCGAACCAGCAGTCGATAACCTCAGGCACTCTTGTCATCAGCTTGCCGCATTTCGGGCAGGTGATGTGTACCGCATCGATGAAGGGCTTGTGCAGTTCGATATTGTCGGGGCAGTCGGGAGACATTTCCTTCAGCTCTGCAATGCTGCCGATGGTGTGTCTGTGTCCACATTCACATTCCCAGATGGGCAGTGGAGTACCCCAGTATCTTTCGCGGGACAGACCCCAGTCGATAACGTTTTCCAGGAAGTTGCCGAAACGACCCTCCTTGATGTTGTCGGGATACCAGTTGATTGTTCTGTTGTTGCGCACCAGATTATCTCTCAGTGCAGTCATTTTGATGAACCATGTGCTTCTTGCATAATACAACAGAGGTGTGTCACATCTCCAGCAGAAAGGATAATTATGTTCGAAGGGCAGTGCTGCAAATAAGGTGCCGTTTTCTTCCATATATTTCAGAATAACAGGATCGGCATCCTTTACGAACAGACCTTCAAAGGGGCCTGCCAGGCTGTTCAGGTGACCTGTGGTGTCAACATTTTGATAGAAGGTTACATCATATTTTTTACATACACGGTAGTCATCCTCACCATACGCATACGCAGTGTGAACGATACCGGTACCATCTGTCAGTGTTACATAATCATCGCAGGTTACGAAGTAGCCCTTGAAGTCCTCACCGTTGGGCTGGAAATCGAACAGGGGTTCATATTTTACATATTCCAGATCGCCGCCCTTCATGGATTCTACGACTTCATAATTGCCTTCGCCCAGAACGCTGTCCAAGAGTGCTTCAGCCATGATTACATAATAATCCTGATATTTTGCTTTAACATAGGTTTCGTTTGCATTTACGGACAGAATTACGTTGGAGGGCAGTGTCCAAGGGGTTGTTGTCCAAGCAAGGAAGTAGGTGTTTTCTGTGCCTTCCATTTTAAATTTTGCAATGGCAGAGGTTTCCTTTACATCCTTATAGCCCTGTGCAACCTCATGAGAGGAAAGTGCTGTGCCGCAGCGAGGGCAGTAGGGAACAACCTTGTGGCCCTTATACAGCAGACCTTTGTCCCAGATCTGCTTCAGTGCCCACCATTCGGATTCGATATAGTCATTATGGTATGTGACATAGGGATGATCCATATCCGCCCAGAAGCCGACACGGTCACTCATGGAACGCCATTCCTGTTCGTATGTCCATACGCTTTCCTTACATTTTTCGATGAAGGGCTCTACGCCGTAGCCTTCAATCTGATCCTTGCCATCCAGACCCAGTGTCTTTTCTACCTCCAGTTCAACAGGCAAACCGTGTGTATCCCAGCCGGCCTTTCTCAGAACCTTGTAGCCCTTCATGGTTTTGTAGCGGGGGATTAAGTCCTTTACCGCACGGGTGATGATGTGACCGATATGGGGCTTGCCGTTTGCTGTCGGGGGGCCGTCATAGAAGGTGAAAACGGGTGCGCCTTCTCTTGCCTTGATGCTCTTGCCGAAGATGTCATTGTCCTTCCAATACTTTTCAACCTGTACTTCTCTTTCAACGAAGTTCATGTTATTGGGTACCTTGTCGTACATTTCAATTCCTCCTTAAAAATGATTTACCTTTCAAAGTGTGTTTCTCTCGTAGCTTGTTCTTTTTTCCTTTGTGTTTTTCTTATACCTCTGAAATTTTTGTCTTTTGTAGTTTTTGTGCTTTATCTTCCGTATGGTTTATGATGGTGCGGTTTTTGCCGCTGTTTTACTGTCGATATGAAAATCGGAGACATTTCGGAGAAAGCTTGAAGAACGCTCGAATGTACCTCAAATCCTTCGGATTTTCGGTATCTTTGCTCCGCAAATAAGTCATAATAAATTTTCGGATAAGCAAGCTTATGAAAATTTATTCCTGCCTTGCATGCTCCGCTTTTCAATAAATAAAAAAACCCTTTCATCCCTACAGGACGAAAGAGTTCGCGGTACCACCTGAATTGACGACACAAAATGCCGCCCAGCTTATTGACATCACCATCATGATGCTTTCCCTTAACGCGGGCTACGGCAGAGCCTACTGAGCAAAAGAACGGTTCGGACTGCCACTCCGGAGTGATTTTCTGTATCTTCCTTGTCATCGGGCTCCCACCAAGCCCCCGACCCTCTGCAGGCAAGCTGAGGATACATACTGTCTCCTTCATAGTGTTTTTTCGTATTTACCTGTGTATTATACAATGCGTACAAAAACTTGTAAAGCATTTTTTGCAAAGAAACCAAAAGAATGGTGTATTCATGAAAACTGTATACAAAAGTACCGAAATTTCAAGAGAAAATAAGGAAAAAACGCGGAAAAAACGTGATTTTTGCATACAATGTGTAAATTTACATGTAAAGACAGTTAAAAAATTTGATTTTCCGAGAAAAACTATGTATAATTGGTAATCAGAACCACGCACGGTTCTGCTTTTGTAAATATTATCTTGACAGGGTGTAGAAAACAGAAAAAATAAGAAAACCGGACATCCTGTAACACCGAAAAGGAGATTTTAAAATGAAAGGTAGAGACTTTGCACTGCTGACAGACTTATATGAGCTGACCATGATGCAGGGCTACTATGAAACAGGCGCATATAACAGAAAGGTCGTATTCGATCTGTTCTATAGAAAGAATCCCAGCGGCAGTGGCTTTGCAATTACCGCAGGACTGCAGCAGGCGATTGAATATCTGGATGGGCTGCATTTTACAGAGGAGGATATTGCATATCTGGAAAGCTTAAATCTTTTCTCTGAGGGCTTTATCAATTATCTGCGGAACTTCCGCTTTACGGGCGAGGTTTATGCCGTTCCGGAAGGAACCATCGTATTCCCGCATGAGCCGCTGATGCGTATCAAGGCTCCCATCATTGAGGCACAGCTGATTGAAACCGCACTGCTGAACATCATCAACCACCAGAGCCTGATTGCAACAAAGGCTTCCCGTGTAGTACACGCAGCACAGGGCGACCCCGTTCTGGAATTTGGTCTGCGCCGCGCGCAGGGTCCCGATGCAGGTACAGTCGGTGCAAGAGCGGCAGTCATCGGCGGCTGTGTGGCAACAAGCAACGTGCTGACAGGCAAGCTGTATGATGTTCCCGTAAAGGGTACCCATGCGCATAGCTGGGTAATGAGCTTCCCCGATGAGCTGACAGCCTTCCGCACCTATGCAAATCTGTTCCCCGATGCATGCATCCTTCTGGTAGATACCTATAATACACTGAAAAGCGGTGTTCCCCATGCCATTCAGGTGTTTGATGAAATGAAGGCGGCAGGCACACTGCCCGAAAAAGGCTATGGTATCCGTCTGGATAGCGGTGACCTTGCATATCTTTCCAAGAGAGCAAGACAGATGCTGGATGAGGCAGGCTATCCCAATGCAGTCATTTCTGCCTCCAGTGACTTGGATGAAAATCTGATTACAAGCCTGAAGCTGCAGGGCGCAACCATCACCCTCTGGGGCGTTGGTACAAAGCTGATTACCTCTGACGATTGCCCTGCCTTTGGCGGTGTGTATAAGCTGGCGGCAGAGGAAACCGAAAGCGGTGATTTTGAACCTAAGATTAAGCTGTCTAATAATGTAGAGAAGGTAACGAATCCCGGCATCAAGAAAATTATCCGTATTTATGATAAAAAGACAGGCAAGATTAAGGCTGACCTTCTGGCATTGGAGGAAGAAGAATTCACAGAGGATTCCGATTTGTATATCTATGATACGAATGCAAAATGGAAAAGCATGCAGCTGCCTGCCGGCAGCTTCACGCTTCGCGAACTGCTTGTTCCCATCTTTGTGGATGGTAAGTTGGTGTATGAATGCCCCAAGGCAATGGACATTCAGGCATACTGCAACAGAGAAAAGGATACCCTCTGGGAAGAACAGAAACGTCTGAAAAACCCCGATATTGTGCCGGTTGACCTTTCCGATAAGCTGAGTGCAATGAAGCTGAAGCTGATTGAAGCGGCAACAATGATTTAAAAAGTATAAAAAGAAAAACAATGAAAACGCTGTGCGGAAACGAAAAAGCCGCATGGCGTTTTTTGTGCTTTTCTGGGGTTTCTTGCACAATCTGTGAAAAATTGGTATACTGATGCCAAGAAAAGGGAAGGGGGGATTTATTTGCAAACGATTTATTTTTCTGAAAGATTGCTGTGCCAGCTGGAACGGCTGCATACCGTGCCGCTGACGCTTGTAGAAGCACCTGCCGGCTATGGAAAAACAACCGCCCTGAAGCATGCCCTCAGAGATGTGCCGTATGGGGCATTGCGCTGGCATAATGCGCAGGATGCCACAGTCTGCTGCGATTGGCTCGTGCGCCAGATTGCACAGAAGGACTCTGCTCTGGCACAGCAGATTTTCGATTTATATCATGAAAACGGGCCTTTGGTGCATGCAAAGCCTGCGGAGGAATCCTCGCTTTATCTGATGATTGATAATTTTCAGGTGATTGCGGCGCAGTTCCCGTTTTCCGTTTTGCAGCTGCTTTCTGCCCTGAAGGGTACCGCTGTGCATGTTATTTTTCTTTCTCGCAGCTTTTGGCAGCTGCCGATACAGGATTTGATGCACGTCTGTTATATTTCCAAAAAGGATTTTTTCCTGCGAAAAGAGGATATTATCTGCTTTGCAGAGGAGCTGGGCATTTCCCTTACGGAAAAGCAGGCGATACATATTCAGAAGGAAACAGGCGGTTGGGCGGCGGTTGTTTCGCTGTATCTGCAAAACGGCTGCGAAGAGGTGGAATGGAAAAAGCTGAGCCGTCTGATGGAGGATTTATTCTGGAGAAGGCAGGAGGATATCCTTAAAAAGGCACTGCTGCGTCTTGCGCAATTTGAAACGGTAGATGTAGAAATGGTGCGCGCGCTGACAGAGGACATTGCGGATTTGCAGCAGATGGGCGAGTGGTTTTATAGTCTGCCCCTGCTGTACTATGATGCGGAGCAGCAGAGGTACTGCCTCTGTGCGCTGCTGCGGAAGTTTTTGCTTTATCGCCTGCATAATGCGTCCTTTCTGACGCAGTGGGACAGCTATCATCGCTGCGGCTGCTGGTATCGGGAGCATGGGGAGACGAAAAAAGCCGTTGCCGCCTTCTACAAGGTTCTGGATTATGCGGGAATTCTTTCCTGCGATTTGACAGGGCTTCTATTCGAAAAATTCGATAAGCTTTCCTATACGGAAATTGCAGGGGAGATTCTGAGACATTGCCCGATGGAAACGAAGCAGAGGTATCCCTTATCCCTTCTTCGGCTTTGCTACGCGCTTTTTGCCGATGCCGCTTTTACGGAATATCAACAGCTTCTGGAGGAAGCGAAGAGCATCATCTGTGATGGGAATGACCCCAATCTTCTGGGAGAATGGGAGCTGATTGCCGCCTTTCAGGATTTCCCCAATCTGGAAAAAATGGAACAGCATTATCAGCGGGCAAAACGCCTGATGACAGCGCCATCTGTTATCTTTACGGTGGGAGAACCGTTTTTGTTCGGCAGTATTTCCATGTGGCGGCTGTTCTATACAAAGCCGGGCGAATTGGAACGAACCGCAGAAACGCTGGAACGCGTCATGCAGCTGTATAATTCCCTGACGGCAGGGCATGGCAGCGGTGCGGCGGAGCTGTATCGGGGCGAGGTCTGCTGTGCGCAGGGGCGCTTCGCCGATGCGGAAATCTATGGCTATCAGGCGTTGTATGCGTCTCTGCAAAGAAAGAATGCCTGCGTGACCTATGGTGCGGCGCTGCTTCTTGGCACCAATGCAGTCTATCGCGGAGATTTGGAGGCATGGAAGCGAACCTTGGACTATCTGGAGGACCCTGCGCATACCTATGCCTTCCTGCAGGATACCTTTCTGGATGTGTGCATGAAGGAAACGGTACAGAGCTATTTTGCCATGCTGCAGCCGAAGGAGAGCAGATTGCGAAAGCGCCTGCAGGCGGCATCCAATCGGCTGTATGATTTGAATTTTACAAACAGTGCCATCAAGGGTGTGCGTATTCCAAGAATTATTCTGAAGAAGAATTATCATAAGGCGATTGGGATTCTGGAGGTAGCATTGAAGGTGGATGCAAGGCTGATTGCTCTTCCGTCCCGGCTTTTTATCCATACCAATCTGGCGCTTTGCTATTTTGCCATCGGACGCAGCCGAAAGGCGGCGGAACATTTGGAATTTACGCTTTCCTTGGCAGAACGGGATCAGGTGCTTTCGTTTGCGGCTTATTTCCGCGAATATCTGGAGCCGTTGTTTTATCTGCCCTCTGTTTCCAGAAAATATGCCGCTGTCATTCAGGAAATCCGCAGCCTCCCGATACAGAATATCCCCGCTGTGCCGGAATGGAAGGCGTTCATTCCCAAGCAGGAGAATGAATGGGAGGAGCCGCTCAGCAAACGGGAGCGTGAAATTGCGGAGCTTGCGGCAAGAGGAGTTCGCAACGGAGAAATTGCCGAAATGCTGCATATTTCAGAGGGTACGGTCAAGAATCATCTGAAGATTGTGTTCCGAAAATTGAATATCGACCGCCGTTCCAGTCTAAGGGGACGGTTGCGTTAAGAAAAAGATAAAAAATGTCCCTTTCGTGATATACCATAAAAGCGGAAAAATTTGTAAAATAAAGGAAGATAGAGTTCAGTTGCGTGCATTTGTCCGCAGAGGAAAAGGGGTATTTTTCCTGCGGGAGGGAACAGGTGCAGATGAACAGTACCCATAGCAGAAATGTAAAAAGCGAAATGTAAAAAGCGAAATGTAAAAAGCGAAATGTAAAAAGCATGGAGGGGAGGGAGTTTTTTTGGTACAGGCTGAGAAATTGCTGTTATGGGATATTTTTCAGGGGAAATCTATCAGAACGGAATCTCTGCACGCGGGACAAAAATGTGGAAATGAAAGAGGGGCACAGCTGCGCGCAGAAATCCCGACAGGCGGAATGTGATAAGTTGGGCAAACGCATCCGTCGGAACCTTTGTGGTACAGGTAGATACACCAAAGCGAAGGATCGGAAAATGGTGTGCAAAGGGGCGGCTGTCTTGGCATAGAATAATCAGCAGACCCTTTGCAGGCGAAAAAGGCTTTGGTGTAATCGGTAAGTGCAAATACATAGAAGAAGGAGCCGCAGTGGGGATACCCCCGTTACGGCTCCTTTTTCGCTGTTTTCTGTGGCGTTACCATGCGTATTTATTGATATCCTCAAGCGTAATACCGGGGTGCAGTGCAATGTTGATGCTGTTGGCAATGATGTTTGCCAGACGATCCACAACGGCATCCACCTCCTTCGGTGTCACGAACAGATTGCCTGTATATGGCCCAAGGATTTCGGCAATCATCTGATATTTTTCCTCCTGCTCCAGATCGGCAAGCGTCTCGTAAAACGCCGTTCCCTTTTCTGTCTGCCGAATCATTTCCTCCAGAATACAGTCCATTGTGTCATTTACAAGCGTTGCGGCATCCACCACAGTCGGTACGCCAATCGCAATCACGGGAATCCCCAGATGTGCCTCATCCAGCAGCATCCGCCGATTGCCGACCCCTGCGCCCGGCGCAACGCCGGTATCGCTCATCTGAATGGCGGCGTTAATGCGGTTGGAACGGCGCGCGGCAAGGGCATCAATCGCAATCAGCAGGGAGGGGTGCAGCTTATCCACAATCCCCTTTACGATTTCTCCTGTTTCTATCCCCGTAATCCCCATTACCCCCGGACTAACGGCGGCAACAGGGCGTACAGCCTTCTCGATTTCCACAGGAAGTGTGCCGCTGAGGTGTCGCGTCACCAGGATTTTGGAAATTACCTTCGGGCCGAGTGCATCGGGTGTGATGTTCCAATTACCAAGCCCGATTACCAGAATACAATCCTCCCTTTTCGGCTTTGCCAGAGAGCGAATCTGCTCTGCCAGAAGCCCAATCAGCTTTTCGTGACAATCTGCATCATTTTCCTTTAGCTTTTCCGATTCCAGTGTAATATAATGCCCCATCGGCTTACCCATGCGCGCGCTTCCCGCAGGAGAGAGGATGTGTACATGTGTAAGGGAATAGTCTGCCTGCTCGTCTGTTTCCACCGCTACGCCCTCAAGGGTATCCGTGGTGTCCTTCTGCGCCAGCTCCCGTGCCTCAATGGCAAGGTCTGTGCGGACAGAAAACGTCTGCGGCGCTTTTTTTTCGTCTTTTTCGTTCATGCTTTCACTGCCTTTCTGTATTTTCCTAGGGTTTTTCATTATTTTTTTCGTAGTTTTGAAAAGTATTCATTGACTTATTTCGCTCCATAAGGTAAAATATATCCGTTAAGTTAACCATGGGGTACTCGAGAGAGTGGAAAAAAAGCCCCAAGCCGTGTCGGAGGGAGCATGCCCTCAAGGTGGTTAATAGTAAGAGGAAAGAGCGATATTCCCCAAAATATCGACAGAGAAAACCACATTAAAGTAATTAGGAGGAAATAACATTGGCTAATATCAAATCTGCTAAGAAAAGAATCAAAGTGATTAACAAAAAAACACTGAGAAACAAAATGATTAAATCTCAGGTGAAAACAGCTATGAAGAAAGTAATCGTTGCTGTAAATGCAGGCGATAAGGAAACAGCAGCTGTTGCTCTGAAAAACGCAGTATCTGCAATCGACAGAGCATACATCAAAGGCATCTACCACAAAAATGCAGTAGCAAGAAAGAAATCTTCTCTGACAAGACTGGTAAACAGCCTGTAATTTTTTCAACAGATCTGAAGGGATATTCCAAACGGAATATCCTTTTTTTCTGTCCCAAAACAGCCTGACTTCGCAGGGGAGAAATTCTTGCTTTCCGTCAGAAAAGGGCATATAATGAAGAACAAGTGACATTTTGAGAAAAATTTTGAGAAAAAGAGAGAGAATTTGATTTTTCGGAGAGATGAAGGAGGAATTATTGATGCTGAAGGAAAAGGCAGGACAGTATTATTTTGTGCAGGATAAAAGCTGCGCAGAGGCCATTCTGCTTGCGGCAAATGAAGCATATCATCTTGGCATGACAGAAGAAGCAACGAAGCTGTTTGCAGGCTTCCGCACCGGCATGGGTATGGGCGGCACCTGTGGTGCGCTTTCCGGTGCCATCGGTGTCTTGAGCAGCAAATACGGCACGAGAGAGGATTTAAAGACAATCTGCGCGGATTTTGTTGCCGCATTTGAACAAAAGCTGGCGCTCGGCACAACGGAATGTGCCCCTCTTGCGGCGAAGTATAAAACAGAGGGCAAACGCTGTCGGGATGCGGTGGAGCTGACCGCAGAGGCACTGGAGGAATTTATTGATAAGCTGGAGGGCAAGGCTCCTGCGGAGGGCTGTACCCTGCGCCCCGAGGATATCAAGCGCGTAAAGGGCATGGGCTTTTTGCAGCATAAGGGCACGAATCTGTTCAACGCCCGCGTCATCACCAGAAACGGACGCATTACCACGGAGGAAGCAAGTGTCATTGCGGAAGCGGCAAGGCTTTATGGTGATGGACACATGATGATGACCACCCGTCTGACGATTGAGGTTTCGGGGATTGCTTATCAAGATATTGATGCCTTCTGCGCGCATCTGGCAAAGGCAGGGCTTTCCGTCGGCGGTACAGGCAGCAAGGTGCGTCCTGTGGTTTCCTGTAAGGCAACCACCTGTCAGTATGGTCTGTATGATGCCTATGCGCTGAGCGATGAAATCCATACACGCTTCTATCAGGGCTATCGTGGGGTATCCCTGCCGCATAAATTCAAGATCGCAACAGGCGGCTGTCCCAATAACTGCGTAAAGCCGACCTTGAACGATTTGGGTATCGTGGGCGCAAGAGTGCCGCAGTATCATATCGAGGATTGCCGTTCCTGCAAAAAATGCCAGTTGGAGGAGGCTTGTCCTATCCATGCGGCGAAGAAAAACACAGACGGCAAGCTGGAAATTGATGCAGAGCTTTGCAACCACTGCGGTCGCTGTATCGGCAAATGTCCCTTCCATTGCAATGATGAGGGCGTGGATGGCTATAAGGTCTATGTCGGCGGACGCTGGGGCAAAAAGATTGCCCATGGGCAGATGCTTCATAAAATCTTTACGGATAAGAATGAGGTTCTGGATACCGTGGAAAAGGCAATCCTCCTGTTCCGTTCCGCAGGGGAAAGCGGCGAACGCTTTGCGGATACCATCAATCGTATTGGCTTTGCGAACGCGGAAAAAATCCTTCTGAGCGATGAATTGCTGCAGAAAAAGGCAGAGATTCTGGGATTGGATGTTGTCGGCGGCGCAACCTGCTAAAAAAGAGTATTCAGAAAGAAATTACTTGGAAATAAGACTGCTTTGAGGGAGACTTCGGAGCAGTTTTTTATTTTATACAAAGCAGATAGGAATTTTATCGTCATTTACTTCTTTTTATGGTAAAATAGGAAAAAAAGAAAGGTTCGATCCGAAGGGAGGATTCCTGCGTGAATTTTGTAGATAGCATCATCAAAAAAAGAGACGGCGGCAAGCTGACAAAAGAAGAAATTGCCTTTTTTGTGAAGGGCGTGACGGATGGCACTCTGCCCGATTATCAGATTTCCGCCTTGCTGATGGCAATTTTTCTGAAGGGCATGGATACGGAGGAAACGGCACAGCTGACCATGGAAATGGCACATTCGGGCGGTATGTTTGACCTCTCCGCTCTGGCAGGCTGTAAGGTGGATAAGCACAGCACAGGCGGTGTTGCGGATACCACAACGCTGATTCTTGCGCCCTTGGTTGCATCTGTGGGTGTGCCTGTGGTAAAAATGAGCGGTCGGGGGCTTGGCTTTTCCGGCGGCACGATTGATAAGCTGGAATCCATCCCCGGCTTTCGGGTGGATGTGACAGAGGAGGAAGCACTGCGCTTTGCGAAGGAAAGCGGCATTGTGCTGATGAGCCAGACGGATAATCTTACGCCTGCGGATAAAAAGCTTTACGCTCTCCGCGATGTCACAGGAACGGTGGATAGCATCCCTCTGATTGCGGCAAGCATTATGTCGAAAAAAATTGCCGCAGGCGCGGATGCAATCGTACTGGATGTGAAATGCGGCAGTGGTGCCTTTATGAAAAATGCGGCGGATGCGGAAAGGCTTGCAGGCATTATGGCAGATATGGGTAGGCATGTCGGCAGAAGGGTAACGGCGGTCATCAGCAGTATGGCACAGCCCTTGGGCATGTATATCGGCAACAGCCTTGAGGTAATGGAAGCCATCGAGGTGCTGAAGGGCAATGTCGGCGGCGATTTGCTTGAGGTTTCTCTGACGCTTGGCGCGAATATGCTCCTTCTGGCGGAGCGCGTGCAGAGTGAGGAGGAGGGCAAGGCACTTCTGCTCGAAAATATCAGAAATGGCAAGGGGCTTGCAAAATTTAAGGAGCTGCTGATACAGCAGGGCGGCGATGTCCGCGTCATTGCGGATTATAGCCTGCTCCCTCTGGCAGAGGAAAAATGGGAAGTAAAAGCAACGAAATCGGGGTATCTTACCCGTATGGATACAGCCATGATTGGCAGAGCCTCGCAGGAAACCGGCGCAGGGCGGATGTTCAAGGGACAGACGCTGGATTTTGGCGCAGGTATTGTCATGAAAAAACGCACAGGTGATGTAATTGCAACAGGTGAAACCTTGGCGGTGGTATATAGTAAGCGCAGAGAAAAATGTCAGAGTGCGGCGGATTTCCTGCAAAAGGCCATCACAATCGAGGCTGCACCGCTGACAGAGCAGACACCTTTGATTTTGAAAACCATCAGACAGGAGGGTTAAGCATGAAAAGAGCGATCATTATTGTACTGGACAGCGTTGGCATTGGCGAACTGCCCGATGCGGCGGATTTTGGGGATGTTGGCAGTAACACCCTGGTCAATATCAAGAAGGTGCGTCCGCAGACGAGCCTGCCAAACCTCTGCGCCTTAGGTCTTGGGGATATCCAAGGCAAGGATATCTCGCTTCTTGGCGAGGTTGCCGCACCGAAGGGCTGCTACGGCAAAATGGCAGAACGCTCCATCGGCAAGGATACCACAACAGGGCATTGGGAAATGGCAGGCATTATCACCAAAAGACCCTTCCCGACCTTTACAGAAACAGGCTTCCCCAAGGAGGTCATGGAGGCCTTTGAAGCGGCAATCGGCACAAAAACACTCGGCAACTATGCCGAATCCGGTACGGTCATCATTCAGGATTTAGGCGTGGAGCACATGAAAACAGGCTACCCCATCGTCTATACCTCTGCGGACAGCGTGTTCCAGATTGCGGCACATGAGGATGTCATTCCTGTCCAAAAGCTGTATGAAATGTGCGAAAAGGCAAGAAAAATCCTGACAGGGAAGTATGGCGTTGGGCGTGTCATTGCGCGTCCCTTCATCGGCAATGCAAAGGATGGCTTCACCCGCACCAAAAACAGAAGGGACTTCTCTCTGGAGCCGACAGGCCCGACCATTCTCGACCTCACAAAGGCGAAGGGCATGGAGGTTGTGGCTGTCGGAAAAATCGAGGACATCTTCGAGCATCGCGGCATGACTCGTACCGACCATACCACCAATAACCACGACGGCATTGAAAAGACCATTCAGTTCCTCAAGGACGATTTTGAAGGTCTGCTGTTTACCAATCTGGTGGATACTGATATGATTTACGGGCACAGAAACGACGTAGAAGGCTACGCGGGCGCACTGGAATATTTCGACAGCAGGCTGCCTGAAATTCTGGCGCAGCTGAAGGAGGAGGATGTGCTTTTTATCACGGCAGACCATGGCTGCGATCCGACCACACCCAGCACCGATCATTCCAGAGAATACGTCCCCATTCTGGCTTACGGCAAGCCGATTCGGGAGGGCGTTGACCTTGGTGTCAGAAAGACCTTCGCAGATCTGGGGCAGACTATTTCCGATTATCTGGGTCTGGATGCTCATTTTGAGGCAGAAAGCTTCTGGAAGGAAATCGCGAAATAAAACGGGAACGCCTGCTCTTTTATGGGGCAGTCTTTCCTGCTTCATATACAAAGGAGAAGTTCTATGAAAAATATAGAGGAAATCACAATCAGACCTGTAACCGAGGCAGATGCAGAGAAACTGCTTGCCATTTATGCCCCCTATGTAACCGATACCCTCATCACCTATGAATATACCGTTCCGACCGTAGAGGAATTTCGGGAACGCATCCGCAATACCCTGCAGGCATATCCCTATTTTGCGGCAGTGGAAAACGGCAGAATCATCGGCTATGCCTATGCCTCTGCATTTCATCCCAGAAGGGCGTATCTCTGGTCTGCGGAAGCAACAGTTTATCTGGAACGCGGGGTGCGTGGGCGCGGTGTCGGCAGGCTGCTGTATGAAAGGCTGGAGGAAGCGCTGAAGCAGCAGAATGTGCAGAATGTCAATGCCTGCATTGCTTATCCGAATCCGCAGAGCATTGCCTTCCATGAAAAAATGGGCTATCGTGCGGTCGGGAAATTCACTGACTGCGCCTATAAGCTGGAGCAGTGGCTCGGCATGATCTGGATGGAAAAAATGCTGGGCACGCACGAAAATCCCCCGAAGGAATTTATTCCCTACCCCGAAATTCTGAAATAAAACGGGAACAAAGCTGAGAAATTTTCGTCAGAAGGGATAGACCTGTGAAATTGTGGGATTTGTTGCAAGAAAGCGGGTTTTGTAGTATACTGAACAGATAACTGTGGGTATCATTGTGAATGAAGGAGAACATTTATGGAAGAAACAACAATCGTGATCATGTTGAAGGATGAAGAAACCGGCTTTCTGGATCAGGAGCTTGGCTCCTATTCCGTTCCCGAAAGGGCAGAGCTGATCTGGAGCATTTATGTCAAGAGTAACGAGGTTGTGCTTCGCTTAAGCTGCGACAGAGAGCTTGAGGATTGGGAATACGAAGCGGTTTTTGATTATTACGATACGGAACCTGTAGGTGCTCTGGTGGATACCATCATAGAGGAGGAGGGCCATTGCGACCCTGTCTGGATTGTCGGGTTCCCCTTTATTGATGATCAGGATGCCATGGAAGGAAAGCTTGCAAAAATCCTGCAGGCACACGAAAAAGAGCTCTGTTCTGTTTTTGATGCAATCAAGGATAAAGAGGATGATTACCGTGAGGAATAAAGGTATCTTTTGCCTGCTTCTGGCTGTTTGCGTGTTCCTGATGAGCAGCTGCAACCTAAGCAGCCCCCTCCCCCCCGATGCAGATGCTGCGGATGGAAAGGGCAGCACAACGGAGATTATCGTGCCGGGTGGAAAAACGGATAAAGCCGATGAAAAGCAGGCGGCTGAAAAAGCCAAGAACGATGAAAAAAAGAACGAAAAGTCGGACAGCAAGAAAGGCACGCAGAATAAGCCCTTTTGGCAGGCATCCAAGGTGTATGACACTCTGACGGCGGTTGCCGCGGCGGCACAGCAGGATTATAAGGTAAACGGCGCGAAACGCGGTTGGATGAGCAAAAACGGCAAGCTTTACGGCTATTATGATGGCTGCTACATAACCCCGGACATGCTGGTGAAGGAGGGCTATCTGGAAAGCGGTCTGGATACGGATGGATTTGAGCTCTTGCTGATTGATGGGGAGGATTTGGCGGCGTATAATGGCGCAAGCGTTTCCTCGGGCAATATGAATTTCGGCGTATTTGCTGCAGTGAAGCAGAATGGGAAATATCTGCTGGCCTCTCCGAGCGGCAAGGCAGGGCAGATTGTTCAGTCTGATTATCAATCGCTTCTGGCAAAATATAACCAGAGCCATGGCAATATCGGGCGGCTGTCCTCCGCAACGGCGGAATATGGGCGGATTCTGAATTATATCTGCCTGTATGAAGGGCGCTTCGCGGATTATTATGTGCGTGAAATCCGAAAGGATAATAAATATGCCGTTGTGGTATTTTCCACCACAGGCAATACGGCAAATATCAAGGAATATGTTTTGAAGAATGATAATGGCTTTTGGGAGGTTGTCTATCCCAATGTGCAGATGGATGCTTATCCCATTACTGCCATCAATCGGCTGATTCCCGATTTTAATGTGGAAGTTCTGCCGAAATATAACCTTGCGGCATGGCGCGGTCTGGTGAAGGCGGAGCAGGGCGGCGCAGTGGCGGCAATGTTCGGGAAGTATTATATTACCAGCAAAACGCAGATTCAGTATCAGTGTGCAACGGCGAACTGTGCGTATTTCCGCCTGACAGACGGCTCTCGCTATGTTGCCTATTCCAACGGAGATTACTGGACGGCGGCACCCGTTTCCTCTGATATTGCGGCAAGGAATTATTTCATGGAACGCACCGGCGGCGATTACAGCTTTATTATTCTGGATGATTAAAAGATAAGAACCCTCGAAATACTGAAAAATCAGCGTTTCGGGGATTCTTTTTATTTGGGCGTACCAAAAACGTACTATCTGTTAAAGACTTCCTGCAATTTCATTACAAGCTCTCCTTGCTGTGAGGGGTAAAGGTGGCTATATGTATTCAGTGTGGTTTCTATGTTTTCGTGTCCCAGTCTCTCTTGAATTACCAGAGGGGAAAAGCCAAGGTGGATAAGCAAAGAGGCGTGTGAGTGTCTGAGGTCATGCACCCTTATTTGTGGCAGTCCTGCGGATTCTGCACCCTTTTCTAAACGGCGTTTGATGAAGAACTTAGACACAGTAAAGAGCCTGTCAGAAGGCTTGTAATCGTACAGCATGGCGGTGTATTTCCTTACTGCATCCTCTATAAATGGCGGTGTTGTCGGCTCTCGGTTACTTCTTTCTGTTTTTGGTGGGAGTATTAAGTCTTTCCGGTCAAAACGGTGGTATGTCTTGTTAATTCTAATAGTATGTTTTTCAAAGTCGAAATCTTCTAAAGTGAGTGCCAGGAGCTCGCCGGAGCGCAGACCAACCCAGAACAGCAGCAAAAAGATAGGATATTCGGGGTACTGTCCTTCGTAGGTTTTAATAAAGGCGTTGAATTGCTCCAACGTCCAAAACTGCAATTCGGGACGCTTACCGCTGATTTTTCCACACTCTCGGGCAGGATTCTTTTGCAGACCATAATACTTGATAGCATGGTTAAAAATAGCCGATAGGTGCCCGTTTATGGTGTGAAGATAATTCATGCCATATTTGCCCTTGTTTAATAGCTCATTCTGCCATTGCCGCACCTGTGCCACTGTAATAGCGTTGATAGGCATATCTTTAAAATAAGGCAGAATATGGGTATTTATCCCACTTTCTTTTACGCGGTAGCTTGTGGGCTTTTGGCGTATCTTGCAATCAGACAGATATAGATCTGTCATTTGTCCAAAGGACATATCACAAGAGCCGGACTGCTGCAGCTTAAAGGTGCGCTCGTATTCCTGTGCATCCTTCTTACGGGCAAAGCCCTCTTTCTTTTTGCGCTTGCGGTTGCCTTGCCAGTCCTGGTAGTAGAAACTGGTGTACCAAGTATTCTTTTCTTCATTCTTGTAAACAGGCATAAAAATAAGACCTCCTTAAAATTGGGTATAGAAAAATAAGGGTAGGTCTGATATAATAACGGTGTTGAGGCGGTATTCTACCAGAGTACCCACTATATGAAAGCCTTTCCTGTTGGCGCAGGAGGGGCTTTTTTACTTTTGCGCATTTTTGAGCAAAACCGCAGACGTTTGCGGATTTCCCAAGAAGTTGGGAAAGCTACCTAAGTTTAATTTAGGGATGTCGGGCAGGGTGGACACCCTTTCGCCACAAGTGTCGACGGCATGCCCACAAGTTGGCACGATGGATTTTCGCAGAAAGTTGCGAAGGGAGTAGCAGAATGCGACACCCTTTATTTTCTCCACAAGTGGGTGAACGAATCGTTCGGTCAGGGCTCATTCTTTTCAAAGCCAAGTTCTTTTGCCGTTTTAGAGATCGTATATTTATTTTCCAATTCATATCTCACAGATTCTAAGGAGTTTTGAATACTGTTTAGGTATATATATTTTGCATCGATATCCTCCCCAATTGAGATTGATAATCCATCGTTTATGCAGGCTGAATATATGGCGTCATTGATTTCGTTACACTTTTTTACATCAAAAAACGAATTTATATTTGAAAAAAATTGGTGTCCATAATCACTTGTTAATAGGATGTTTAAAGTGTTTGCAATATTGTATTTGCTTTCTACGCCTTCCTCAGAAAGACTTGTATCTATATCTTGTAAATGAGACATAAAGAATGCTGCCTTATCGGAAATTCCTAATGATTGAGCATTTATTTTTTGCGCTGTGTTTTTATAATCACTTTTTCCAATCATATAATCTACTGTTACATTAAAAAAATTGGATAGTTTTATAAGTGTATCATAATTAGGTTCTCTTCCGTTTAGATAATATGAGAAAGCCTGAGGAGTTAATCCGATGGTACTGGCAATTTGTGCCTGTGTTACATCAGAGTGCTTTTCTTTATATTCGTTAAGTAATTCTCTAAATCGTTCGTGAAAATTCATTTTTACGCCTCCTTGTATTTCATCATACTATCATAAAAAACAATATTCATCAACAATAAAATACTAAAATCAACAAAAATAATATAAATATTTTATTTTATAATAAAAATGTTGACTTATGTAGATTTATGCGTATAATAAATATTGAGATTTGAAAAAAATGGAATCTTAAAAAATATGATGGAGGTGAGTATATGAATATCGATGTCCAAACACTCTTAATAGAGATGGCAAAGGCAAAGATGTCTATTAAAGAACTTAGTGAAAAGTCAGAAGTGTGTAGGGGGACTATTGCAGCTATAAAAAAAGGCTCAGAAGTAAAACCTGAGACAGTAGGAAAAATCGCCGAAGCTCTGGGCGTATCCGTGGAAGAACTTCTGGAGGACTAAGAAAGGAGAAAGCTATGGAAAGCAAATATTACAAGGCTACGGATGTCATGGCTATGCTTGAGTGTTCCGAGACATACGCCTATAAGGTAATTCGGCAGCTGAATGAGGAACTTGCGGCGGATGGATACATAGTAGTACGGGGCAAGGTGCCGAAGCAGTACCTTGAGAAAAAGCTGTGTCTGGGGTGATTGCATGGAAGAATACAACAATATACCCAATGAAATGAAACAGCTTAAGAACTGGCTTGTGTGGAGGCTGGTTGACAAAGGTGGAGAAAAGCCCTCAAAGGTGCCGTTCTCTGTCAGCGGCAGTTCTGCATCCGTCAGCAACCCCAACACATGGGGAACGTTTAAATCAGCCGTAGCGGCATACGAAACAGGGGAATATGACGGGATAGGCTTTGTCTTTACCGATACGCCCTTTGTGGGGGTTGATATTGACGGCTGTGTAAATACAGAAACAGGAGAAATCTCCGCTGCTGCATCCGACATAATCGGAACGACGCAGAGCTACACCGAGCTTTCCCAGAGTGGGAAGGGCTTTCATATTATCCTACGTGGAGCACTGCCGCAGGGGCGCAGGAGAAAGGGTTCTTTTGAGATGTATGGTAGCGGCTCTCCTCGCTATTTTGCCATGACTGGCAAAGTGTGGGAAGGTCGGCGGCAGATTGCAGAAAATCAAGCAGCCATTAACCGAGTGCATAAAAAGTATATCGAACCGCCTAAGCCGGATGCACCAAAGCCCACAGGGGTGGAGCTGATGCCGGACGAGGAAGTAATAGCAAGAGCGACAACCAACGCCAAAACGGGCGGAGCGTTTCTTGCATTGTATGATGGCAACTGGCAAGGGAAATATAACTCGCAGTCTGAAGCAGACCAAGCCTTATGTAATTATCTCGCCTTTTGGACGGGATGCAATGCGGAGCAGATGGACAGGCTTTTCCGTTCCGGTGGGCTGATGCGGCCAAAGTGGGACGAGCTGCACGGATCCGTTACATATGGAGAAATGACGATACAAAGAGCCTGTAGGGATTGCCGAGAGGTCTATTCTCCGGACTATAAAAAGCAGGAGTTAAAGCGCAGTGCGACAAGATTAAGTACCGACTTAGTTTCTATGGACGATGTAGAGGAAATAGAAATTGAATGGCTTGTTAAGGAGTATATCCCCAAAGGGCAAATAACACTCCTTGCAGGGGACGGCGGCAGCGGTAAGACCTCTGTTGTGTGTCAGATCGTGGCTAGTGTCAGCAGCGGAAAATCCTGCTTTATGCTTGAGGATACCATCTTTACAAACATAGAGAGGCAAGAACCGCAGACAGTTTTATTTTTCTCTGCTGAGGATTCCATGCAGCACGTTCTAAAGAAAAGGCTTCGCTTGAATGGTGCAGTGATGGAAAATATCAAATCTATTGACCCTTCGGATGATAGATTCGAGAGGTTAAAATTTGATGACCCTTTTTTAGGAGAACTTATAAAAGAACACCGTCCGGCGTTGGTTATTTTTGACCCGATACAGTCATTCATACCATGGAAAGCTGACCTAAGCAAAAGAAACCAGGTGCGCCAGAGCCTTACAAACTTAATCAAGTATGGAGAAAAATACGGCTGTACCTTTCTGATAATCGTACATACAAATAAGCAGTCTAATGTCTGGGGAAGAAAAAGAATTGCGGATACTGCGGATCTGTGGGATGCTGCCAGAAGTGTTTTAATTGCAGGAGAGACGGGAGAGGATAATATCCGCTACATTTCACATGAAAAATGCAATTATGGTCCGACTGGTGAAACGGTGCTCTTTTCAATAGAAGGCGGTGCGGTTAAATTTAATGGATACTCCGGCAAGAAAGACAGGGAATATGTCAATGCTCTTTTTACTATCCAGAAAGATATAAAGAGAGAGGCGGCGAAAGACTTTATTCTCAGCTACCTTGAAAACGGAGCAGTGAAGGTTAAAGACCTTGATGCAGCGGCAAAGGCTGCAGGATACAGTGATACGGGAATTAAAAGGGCAAAGGCAGAGCTAAAAAGTGAGGGCTTAGTAAAAATTTTCCATAAGGGGCTTCAGACTCCATGGAGTATAGAAAGGTTGTCATAGAGCACACAAACAAGTGGTCAAATATGAAGAAAATATAGTAAAATCAAAGGTTTATCAGTCTTTACCATGTGGTATAAACTGGGGTAATTTTCAGCATTTACAGTCTTGACCACCCCTCCAGACTGTAGACCTCAGTAAAATCAAGGGTTTGTTCAGTCTTGACCACTTGCTACTGTGGACAGAGAGGAGGTTTACCATGCGATACAAAAACGAAAAGCTGCTGCAGGTTCGGAGAAAAGCCGCCGAACTTGATATAGGGCTGAGTATAGCACTCCAGAAGATTCTTCTGGATGTGTTCCAGTCAGATGAAGAAATTGCAGAGGATCAGTTTTCCAGAGGATGGAGTTGCGGCTATGAAAAAGGCTTTGAAGATGGAAGAACAGAGGGACAGGAGGTATCGAAATGAAAAGACCGGAGGTAACAATAGAGGATTTCAAAAAGCAGGCTGCAAAAGAAGGGTGGAACCCAACCCCACAGACCTTGGAGCTTGTCGGGTATCTGATAGATGCAATGGAGCGAGCTTATACCCGAGGATATGCTGACGGCTTGGCAGATGGAAGGACAGAGGGACAGGAGGTAATGAAATGAAATACCCTTTATTGATTACAATAGACGAAATGCTTTCCTTAAGCGGTTTCGCAACAGTGAGTGAGCTCAAACTGTGTTGGAAAATGTATGAAAAATACTTTCAAGCTAAAAACCTAAATCCTCGCAGTCAATTTGATGCCTCATGCTTCTTTGCATTTGTGTTTATGAGTGGAAGGATCCAAGGAATCAGAGAAGAAAGGCTAAAAAATAAAAGCTCCCAGAATCCGGCAAGATACACAGGGAGCAACAATAATTGATTTCTAAATTATACCGCAGGAGGTGCGAAATTGTCAATTAAAATCAAAGTCAGTTATACGGATGAAGGGGAAAAGCGGCTGATACTCAAGCTGCTGCGCCCTTTACTTGAAAAGGGATACCGCTGCAAGGAGCAGAAAGGCACACCCAGGAGCCGCATCTATATACAGCATAAAGGACATTTAGGCGGCGGAGAGGACAGCGAAAACGATACATAAGAATAGCTACAAGCCTTGATATTTCAATGGTTTCATGGTATAATACCCCCATAAATGAATAGCGTGGGGAGTACCGCAGCACTGCTGTAAGTCTATAAGGCGTGGGAAATGGTTTTATAACCGTCCTGCGCCTTTTTATTTATATTCGATACTCAGCCCTACTCAAGGCGTAAAAGGAGGATAAGAGAATGGAAAACAACAACAACGCAGCGGCAAACAGTAACGTGAATACAGAGGTAAATAACAGCCCTGCAGGTGCAAACGCTGGCACCGAGAAAACATTCACACAGGAAGAAGTAAACAACATTGTACAGGAACGTCTGGCAAGGGAACGGGCAAAGAATGAGCCTACACCTGCGGAACTGCGGGAAAAGGAACTGACTGCCCGAGAGAATAAAATGAGCTGCAAGGAATACATTGCAGCGCAGAAATACCCGAGTGAACTGCTTGATTTGTTCGATACCGCGGACATGGAACAATTCAAGGGGAATGTTGAGAAGATGAAGGAGTTATTCCCCCGCATCTTCATGTCCCCTGGCAAGATACCTATTGCTGTAAGGGGTTGCTCTTTGGGTGGCGTTACAAAACCCGACCCCATTGCGGCGGCGTTCCGACTGCCTAACGGAGGAGAGGATTAAGAATGGCAATTAACTTAACAACAAAAGTAGTACCCTATACAGACGAAGTCTTTGCGAAGGAAAGCAAAAAGTCTCTGCTGACAAACTCTGATTTCGACTGGGTAGGGGCGCATACCATTAAGGTATACAAGATTTCTACAGTTGGCATGAATGACTATAACCGTTCCGGTGCTGACGATAATAACTGGTCTCGTTATGGTGCTGTAGCCGGCTTGGATGCGACCACAGAGGAAATGACACTGAAAAAAGATCGCTCTTTCACTTTTGCGATTGATAAGCTGGATGAGGATGAAACCCTGCAGCAGCTGGCGGCGGCAACCGCTCTTGCAAGACAGCAGCGTGAAATTGTAGTGCCCGAAGTGGATAAGTACACCTACGGTGTGATGTGTGCCAATGCAGGCCACAAGCCCGAGGCGGTGGCACTGACGAAGGAAAATATCTATAGCGAGATTCTGAAAGCAAGTGAAGCTCTGGACAATGCTGAGGCACCCGAGGCGGGGCGTGTGCTGCTTGTAACCCCTGCGGTATATGCTCTGATGAAAAAGAGCTCTGATATTGTAATGGATACAGATTTCTCTGCAGAGCTGCGCTTAAAGGGTGTGATTGCACAGCTGGACGGTGCGCAGATTGTAAAGGTGCCTGCGAAAAGACTGCCTGAGAATTTCGGCTTTATGATGGCGCATCCTGTGGCAACCGTAGCACCTACTAAACTGGAGGACTTCAAGTGTCACATTGACCCTCCTGGTATCAGCGGCTCTCTGGTGGAGGGGCGTATCTGCTACGATGCTTTTGTACTGGAGAACAAAGCAAAGGCAATCTATTATCAGACCGTTCCGGCGGCAGTTGCTGCGGCTTCTGTAACGAAAGAATAAACTTTAGGGGGATGCCTTGCGGTGTCCCCTGTTTTTATGTGGTGGTATGAAATAGGGGGAGACATTATGACAAATGAGGAGCTTGCATTAAAGATACAGAACGGGGAGCGGAATCTGATTCCGACCCTGTGGGAGCAGGTGGAGCGGTTTATTTACCTAAAATCTGAAAACTGGTATTGGCAGCATGAAGAAACCTGCATCCGCTGCGGTGTGGCTCTTGATGATTTAAAGCAGGTGTCATACTTTGCCTTTCTGGATGCTATCAGATATTACACCTCTGCGGACGGTTATAAGTTTCTTACCTATCTGGTTTTTCCGCTGCGGAATCGGTTTAACGAGGCGTGCGGAATCCACACAAAGGCGCAGGCGCAAAGACCGCTGAACAGATGTAAGAGCCTTAACGCTGCTGTCCCTGGCTTTGAGGAAGGTATAACCTATGAGGATACAATTGTTGACGAGCTTGCTGCTGAGGACTTCCAAAGGGCGGAGGATGGCATATACAACGAACAGCTGCGGAGCGTTCTTGATGAGTGTCTGGCAACCCTCCCCGAGGTGCAGAGCGCCGTTATTCGGTACCGCTATTTTGAGGGGTTGACGGTTGAAAAGGCGGGGGAGAAAGTAGGACTTACCTATGTGCAGTGTAGGAACAGGGAAACAGAAGGTTTGAGGAAATTGCGCAGGGGGAAGAACAGAGAGCGGCTTGAGACATTTGCTGACGGTATCATTTCCCGTTATGCCTATTACGGCAGCTACTCTCTCTGGAGAGCCACAGGGACAAGCTCCACAGAATACACAGCATTAAAACTTATAGAGGAGACATGACAATGATAAGAGTTGATAAAATGGCACAGCAGGCGAAAGAGATTCGGAAGGCTCTGCAGCCCGTTTTCTTCCTTGCTATGGTTGAGGCAGTAAAAGCCGGATGGGTGGTTGTGTTCCATCTGTGGTATGGAAATAGCAGCAGTTATAAGAGAGTTACTTCCTTCTGTCCGGACTTGGAAAGCGTTGATAAGCGTGTGGAAGATATGCGGAAAAGATACCCCGGCGAAAAAGAGCCTGTTGTAATTATTGACAACCTGCAGGAAGGGGGATAAGATGGAGGAGAGTAAACGGCTGCGGCTAAAGCTGACTACTGCCACAGAGGTGCGCAGAGCACTTACAAGGGTATCAAATATGGTTCTGAACGGGGAACTTGACCCAAAGAGAGCCAATGCTATTATCTTGGCTTGTAACGCCATTTTGAGTAGTATTCGGACGGATGAACAGGGGAAGAAGATGTCAGAGTTGGAGGAATTGCTTGCAGAGTTGAAGCGTACCAAAAACGTACTATAAGAAAGAAAAACCTTGTAAAATAGCCTATGTGAACAGAAAAATAAACAAAGAAAACGGCAAATAACAAGGAAAATAACGAGTGTAAAGGTCTACCGTAGACTGGATGATTAAAAGAGGGTGGTTTTATGACAAAGACCAATGTGATGCGTCTTCTGGAGGCGGCAGGGATTGCCTACCGCACTGCGGAGTATGAATATGATGAAGCGAACCTTTCGGGACTGCATGCGGCGGAGCAGGTTGGCATGGATGCGGAGCAGGTGTTTAAAACACTGGTAACCAGAGGGGATAAAACAGGGATTCTGGTATTCTGTATCCCTGTGGATATGGAACTGGATTTGAAAAAGGCGGCATCTGTTTCCAAAAATAAGAAGGTGGAAATGACGCACATGAAGGAGCTGCTGGGGCTGACGGGCTATATCCGCGGCGGCTGCTCCCCAATCGGGATGAAGAAAAAATACCCCACCTTTATTGATGAAACCTGTATCCTCTTTGATGAAATCGCGGTCAGCGCAGGGGTGCGCGGCGAACAGGTGATTCTGAATCCGCAGGATCTGGTGCAGTATATCGAAGCGACAGAGGCAGACATCACAAAGCCGATGGAATAAAACAAAAAAAGAAAAATAAAAAAATAAGAAGAAATAAGAAAACAGCGACTTCTGAGAAACCGGAAATCGCTGTTTTTTGCTATTGCTTTTCTGTTATTTTGTAATTTTAATGCTCTCGCTGGGAGCGCTTTCCTGCCCATCAATCACTGTGGTCACACGCAGATAGCAGGTACCGTTGACAGAGATGCCGAAGCACTGTGGATATCCCCAGTACCATTTTTCGCTGCTGTTATTGCTGATGCGCGTGTATGGCCCATCCGGAGTGAGGGATTTGTATACATAATAATGGTCTGCGCCGTAAACGGGAGCCCATGAAACGTATGCGTAGCCGTCCTGCGCCAGCCTTGCGCGCAGATTCTGCGGTGCAGAGGGGGTATAGGTGTAGCCCTGCATTGCGCTGAGCGGCAGAGAAAGCTTCTGCGGCACCTGCAATACCTGTGCGATGGGGATAGAGAAATAATGCGAGTCCCCAAAGAAGGAGGTCATGCCGATGACCTCACCGGTGCTGTTGAATAAAGCACCGCCGCTGCTGCCGGGGGCAATGACGGCGGAGGTGGAAATCACATCCGTATCATAGCCGTTGATTGTGCCTGTGCTGACAGTGTTGCGCGCGCCGCCGGGAGAGCCGATGGACGTAACCGCATCCCCAACCTTGTAGGAAAAGGCAGGCGTTGCGGCAGAAAGGTCCGTTTTTTCGATTCTCAGAAGGGCGATGTCGGCGGAAGTATCAAGTCCGACTACGGTTGTCGTGCCTTGATAAATCGTGCCGTCCGCAAACACAAACTGCGCGGTTGCCGCACCCTTAATCACATGATAATTCGTGGCAATCAGACCATCTGCGGAAAGCACAATGCCACTGCCCTGCATTTTATTCGTCTGGATATAAACAACGGAATCATTGTTTTCTGTCTTTTCCGGTGCCGTATATTCCGCGGAATGGATGGAAACCGAGGAGGTGCTCTGGTTCCATGTGACCTCTGCGCCGCTGTATTCGGCTAAGAAGCGAAGCGGCACGAAGGTGCGCCCATTCCTGATTTTTGCCGGAGCATCAATAGAAACCGCTTTGCCGTTGACGATGGCTGTTTTTTCGTCAGGATGCAGGGAAATCTGTATTTCGTCCTTTTCTGCGAGGACGGTTTTGCTTTCCTCCTGCCATGCAACAGAATACCCCAGAGATTCCAGAATGCCGCGCATGGGTACTAATACGCGGTCGTTTTCGATAAAGGGAGCTTCAGCAAACGAAACAGCCTTATCATCCAGAAAAATGCGAATGGATGCCGCTGCCGCTGTCTGCATGGAGCATAAAAAGAGAAACAGAAAGAGGAAACTACCTCTTACCAATCGTTTCATGGTGGTTCACTTCCTTTCTAGCATAAAGTATATCACAGAACAGGGCTTTGCGGACAAAATTTAGAAAAATTTAAGAAATGTGCGCGCATGGCAGGAGGATTTGATTTTTTCCTGTATTTATAGTATCCTCTTAGGACGGAGGTGAGGATAATGTTTGAACGAATTACGGAGAAAACCTTTGATGAAATTTTTCCCTTGCTGGAAAGCGCGTTCCCTGTGACGGAATTACGCGTGAAGGAGGACCAGCGCGCACTGCTGAAAGAGCCATGCTATCGGCTTTACGGCGTGCGCAGAGAAGGCGTGTTTGCGGCAACCTTTGCGACATGGGAAATCGAGGATTTTTTATATATTGAGCATTTTGCGGTAAAAGAGGAATACCGCAACGGCGGCTACGGCGGCATGCTTCTGGATGCCCTTCTGGCGGAGAAAAAACGCCCGATGGTGCTTGAGGTGGAGCTGCCGGAGGATGCGCTGACAAGGCGGCGGATTGGCTTTTATGAGCGGCATGGACTTGTGTTCAACAGCTATCCCTATTTGCAGCCGCCCATGCGAAAGGGGCAGGGAGTCCTGCCGCTGCGGCTGATGACGAAGCCTGCCGCCATCGATGCAAAAACCTATCAGCGGTATAAGAAACGGATACACAGCATCGTATATAAATATGAGGGTGATTTGTAATGGGCTATTGCTTTGGAATCGATATCGGCGGCACAACGGTGAAAATCGGGCTTGCGGCAGAGGATGGAACGCTTCTGGAAGGATGGGAAATTCCTACCCGAAGGGAGCCGACACCGGAGGGTCTTCTGTTGGACATCAGGGTGTCCATACTGGACAGATTGGACAGGGAGCTGGACAGGGGAAAAAAGCAAAAAATCCGCAGAGCGGACATCCTCGGCATCGGCATGGCTGCCCCCGGTGCGGTGACAGCGGATGGCATCCTGCATGGCGCGGTCAATATCGGCTGGGGAGATGTGGCACTTGCCGAGGAGGCAGAGCGCATCATCGGCATTTCACCCGTCTGCGTTGGGAATGATGCCCGTCTGGCGGCATTGGGCGAAGCAGCCTACGGCGCAGGTGTCGGGGCGAGGAGCATGCTCATGGTGACGCTTGGCACGGGAGTCGGCGGCGGCGTGGTGCTGAACGGGAAGGTTCTCATGGGGGAGAGCGGTGTGGCAGGCGAAATCGGGCACATGACGGTGAATCCCTTTGAGACGGTGCGCTGCAACTGCGGCAAAATGGGCTGTCTGGAGCAATATGCCTCTGCGACGGGAATGGTGCGCGTGGCGAAGCAGGTTCTTGCTAAGCGGAGAGAGGATTCCCTGCTGCGGCAGAAGGAGGTAACGGCAAAGACCCTCTGGGATGCGGCGCGGGCAGGCGATGCGCTTGCCAATGAGATTACGGATGCGGTTTCGGCGTATCTGGGGATGGCGCTTGCCAATGCGATGTATCTTGTGGATACGGAGAAAATCGTATTTGGCGGCGGCGTTTCTAAGGCAGGGGAGCTGCTTCTGCAAAAAGTCGAAAAAGCCTACAGGAGCAGGGTTTTTGCGCACAGCAGAGAAAAGGAGTTCCTTTTGGCAAAGCTGGGCAATGCCGCAGGGATGCGCGGTGCGGCGGCATTGTTGCTACAGAAAATCAAATAGAAGCATGTAAATAGTGGACAAAAACGGTGTTAAGTTTTTGTGAAAATATGCTGAAAAAGAAAAATGACAAAAATTCCGCGCAAAAAAGAAGGAAAACACGGAGTTTTGGAGAATTTACAATATAACAGGAAACATCCGAAGCGGATATCCTGTCAAATTATGAATGATTCAAAGGCATACCACCGGAAAACTATTTAAAGGGGGAGATTGCAATGGTTAAAATTCTTGCAGGCGAAAAAGGTGAAGGCAAAACAAAAAGAATGATCGACATGGCAAATGCAGCCGGCAAAGAGGCAAAGGGCAATATTGTCTTTGTTGATGACGACAACAGCCACATGTACGATTTGCATTATAGTGTGCGTTTCGTAGAAACACCGAAGTTCATTATGGAAGATCCACAGGTATTCAGAGGCTTTGTGTGTGGTATCCTTTCTCAGAACAGTGATATTGAAACCATTTACATTGATGGGTTGAACCATATTATGGACAGAATCAGCGACGCAGATTTCACAGCCTTCATTCAGGAATTGGATAAGACTTCCAAGGAAGCGGAAATGGATATGGTTATGATTATCAGCCGCAAAACAGATGCACTTCCTGCAGAGGTACAGCAGTATCTGATTTAATCTTTTAAAATTGAAACATTCATGAACCGAAAAGGGACTCTTTTTAGAGTCCTTTTTAGGTGTCGACAAAGTCGACCCCTAAGTCGAAATCAGGATTTCGACTTGTTTAGACAGGTGAATAAACAGACGAGTTCCATCGGCTAAAAAGCCTTGAAACTCGCCGTTTTCCTCGCCGGAAATGAATTCCGACTGCGGATTCCATTCAGGAAACTCCTTCGTTTCCCGAACCTTTCCGCGGCATCAAAACAACCTTGTCTACAGACTGAGGGGGGCTCTTTTTAGA
>OIZE01000276.1_pt1 | contig 45683 bp, 39 predicted proteins | sample 1588421 | NCBI WGS metagenome assembly OIZE01 (sample SAMN03283251) | human gut metagenome | biome: human-associated habitat; material: feces | host: Homo sapiens | place: USA | collected 2013 | reverse complement strand
GGGAAATGTTACCATTTCTGCACTGCCGGATGGCACGTATGAACTGGAAGAAATCACCGCTCCGAACGGATTCACAACGATTTCCACCTTTACCTTTGTTGTAACGAACGGCGTTGTAACAACTGTCGATGAAACAACAAACGGTGAAGTTGAAAAATCCGAAGATGGAAAGACCTTGACCATCAAGGATGAACGGACAAAAATCCAGATCGACAAGAAGGACATCACTGGACAGGAAGAAGTTGCAGGAGCAACCCTGACCCTGACCAATGATGACTTGACCGCAGAACAGTGGGAAGCAATTGCTGCTGCAGACAAGGATTTGACTGTATCGGATAATGGAATTGAATGGAAGTCTGGCAATGCCGCTAAGGAAATTGTTGGTTTACCGGATGGTATATACACATTAAAGGAAACTGGCGATGAATTTACTGCAAATGGTAAGACTTATCTGGTTGTAACAGATACGCTCACCTTTACGCTGGAAAAGGGTAAGGTTACCAATGTAACTGGAGCAAAGGATACATTTGGCAGCAAAACAGATGATGGTTATTTCTATTATAATGCAGATTCCGATGCAAATCAGAATTACATTGCTGTTTGTGATGCTGAAAAGCCAGAAGTAACAGAAACTACAACCACTACCACAACTACCACAACTACCACAACTACCACAACAGAAGAAACAACCACAGAAGCATCCACTACAACAGAAGTCACAACAACCGAGGAAACCACTACAACAGAAACCACTACAACCGAGGAAACCACTACAACAGAAACCACTACAACCGAGGAAACTACTACAACAGAAGGCACTACAACTGAGGAAACCACCACAACAGAAGTTACCACTAGCGAAACAACAGTTGCAACAGAAACATCCACTGCAACTTCGGAAACAGAAGTTACAACAGAAGAAACCACTACAACCGCAGAAACGACTTCTACGGAAACAGAGGCAACCACTACAACGACAATCACAACGACTGTAACGGTACAGGATGTTGTTATTGCAAAGAAGGACATCACAGGTAAAACTGCTGTTAAGGGTGCTGCACTCACCATTAAGGATGCAGAGGGCAAACTTGTAGACAGCTGGACTTCTGATGGAACAGACCACACCATTGCCGGCGATAAGTTTACCATTGGTGAAACTTATACACTGGAAGAAACCGCTGCTCCGAATGGCTATGTATATGCAGATAGCATTACCTTTACTGTTGGAGAAGATGGAACGATCACAGTGGATGCAGCAAATGTGGATGAAAATGGTGTCATTGTCATGAAGGACGATGTAACCAAGGTATCCATCAGCAAGAAGGACATCACCGGCGACAACGAAATCCCAGGAGCAACCCTCCAGATTAAGGATAAAAACGGGGATGTCGTAGAAGAATGGACATCGACGGACAAGCCGCATGAAATCAACGGCAAGCTGACCGCAGGTAAGGAATACACCCTCCATGAAGAAAATGCTCCGAATGGTTATGCATATTCCGAAGATGTGAAGTTTACCGTAGACAAAACCGGAAAGGTAACGGAAGTTACTATGAAGGACGATGTCACAAAGGTATCTATCAGCAAAAAGACAATGACTGGTTCGGATGAACTGGCTGGTGCAGAACTGAAACTGTACTATGTAACCGAAAACGCACTGGGCGAAACCACTGAAACTGAAGTCGATGCTTGGACATCCGGTAAGGAAGCACATGTCATCAATGGCAAGCTGATTGCTGGCGGCAAGTATAAACTGGTAGAAGTGACCGCTCCAAAGGGCTATCAGGTTGCAGAAGCAGTGACATTTACCGTGAATGAAGACGGTACTCTGACAGAAGTAACGATGCGTGACGCAGCTGAGGGCGAAATCGCCATCAGCAAGCAGTCCGTCAACAGCACAGAAGAACTCGAAGGTGCAAAACTCAAGATTACTGATGCAACTGGCAAGACCGTTGCAGCGTGGGTATCCGGTAAGACACCGAAGCTGGTTCAGCTGGATGCTGGCACTTACACTTTGACAGAAGAAACCGCTCCGGACGGCTATGTATTGGCAGAATCCATGACCTTTACCGTTGACAAGAACGGCAAGGTTACAGTAAAGAACGAGAACGACGAAGATGTGGATGCTGGCGGCATCATTGTCATGAAGGATGACACCACTAAGGTATCCATCAGCAAGCAGGACATTACTGGCGACAAGGAAATTCCGGGAGCAAAGCTTCAGGTCAAGGATGAAACCGGTAAGGTCATCGAAGAATGGACTTCCACCGACAAGCCGCACGAAATCAACGAAAAGTTGGTTGCTGGCAAGACTTACACGCTCCACGAAGAAGGTGCACCGGATGGCTATACTTATGCCGAAGATGTCGAATTCACTGTGGATGAAAAGGGCGAAGTCACAACGGTTGTCATGAAGGATGCGGCAACAGAAGTTTCCATCAGCAAGCAGGATATCACCGGAACGACAGAAGTAGAAGGGGCAACCCTCCAGATTCTGGATGAAAACGGCAAACAGGTTGCACAGTGGATTTCCACGAAGAACGCTTATGTTCTGAAGGGTGTTCTGAACGCAGATACAACCTATACCCTGCACGAAGAAAACGCACCGGATGGTTATGCGTATGCAGAAGACATCACCTTTACGATTGACAAGACTGGTAAGGTCACCGTCAATGGCGAGGATGTCAATGGTCAGGTTGTCATGAAGGACGATGTGACCAAGGTAACCATCAGCAAGCAGTCTGTAACTGGCAGCGAAGAAGTTCCGGGTGCAACCCTCCAGATTCTGGACAAGAATGGCAAGGTTGTTGAAACATGGACTTCCGGCGACCAGCCGCATGAATTTACAGGCAAATTGATTGCAGGCGAAACCTACACACTGCATGAAGAAAATGCACCGGAAGGTTACGCTTATGCAGAAGACATCACCTTTACGGTAGAAAAGAATGGCACTGTTACAGTAGACGGCAAGGATGTCAATGGTACAGTTGTCATGAAGGATGACGTTGCAAAGGTAACCATCAGCAAGCAGGATCTCACCAGTGGCGAAGAAGTTCCGGGAGCAACCCTCCAGATTCTGGATCAGAACGGCAAGGTTGTAGAAGAATGGACATCCACCGATCAGCCGCATACCGTACAGGAAAAGCTGACCGCAGGGGAAACCTACATCTTGAAGGAAACCAATGCACCGGATGGCTATGGCTATGCGGAAGAAATCTCCTTCACCGTAGAAAAGAGCGGTAAGATTACCGTAAACGGCGAAGAAGTCAATGGTCAGGTTGTCATGAAGGACGATGTGACCAAGGTATCCATCAGCAAAAAGACCTTGACTGGTTCGGATGAACTGGCTGGTGCAGAACTGAAACTGTACTATGTAACCGAAAACGCACTGGGCGAAACCACTGAAACTGAAGTCGATGCTTGGACATCCGGTAAGGAAGCACATGTCATCAATGGCAAGCTGATTGCTGGCGGCAAGTATAAACTGGTAGAAGTGACCGCTCCAAAGGGCTATCAGGTTGCAGAAGCAGTGACATTCACCGTAAACAAGGACGGCAGTCTGACAGAAGTGACGATGCGTGATGCTGCGGAAGGCGAAATCGCCATCAGCAAGCAGACAATCAACGGCACGGACGAACTGGAAGGTGCAAGCCTCAAGATTACCGATGCAGCAGGCAAGACCGTTGCAGAATGGGTATCTGGCAGCACACCGAAGCTGGTTCAGCTGGATGCTGACACTTACACCCTGACAGAAGAAACCGCTCCGAACGGCTATACTGTTGCAGAATCCATTACCTTTACCGTAGACAAAGCAGGCAAGGTTACCGTAAATGGCAACGATGCAGGCGGCGTGATTACAATGAAGGATGATACCACAAAGGTTGCCATCAGCAAGCAGGATTTGACTGGCTCTCAGGAAATCCCAGGTGCAACGCTTCAGATTCTGGATCAGAATGGCGATGTGGTAGAAGAATGGGTATCTGGCACAGATGCACACTACATCGAAGCAAAACTGACCGCAGGCGAAACCTATACGCTGCATGAAGCAGGCGCTCCGAATGGTTATGCATATGCAGAAGATGTTGCCTTTACCGTTGGTACAGACGGCAAGCTGCAAACTGTAACCATGCAGGACGACACCACAAAGGTATCCATCAGCAAGCAGGATTTGACAACTGGCGAAGAATTGCCAGGTGCACAGCTCTCCTTGTATGATGCAGATGGTCAGCTGATTGAAAGCTGGACATCCACCGATCAGCCGCATTATCTGGAAGGCGTTTTGACCGCTGGTGCAACTTACCGGCTGGTAGAAATCACCGCTCCGGATGGCTATCTGACCGCAGAAGATGTGACCTTTACTGTCAGCGAAGATGGTTCTGTGGATGAAGTTGTTATGCAGGATGAAAAGACCCAGGCAGAAATCAGCAAGCAGGACATCAGCGGCAAGGAAATCGCTGGAGCACATCTGACGGTTACTTACACCGCAAAGGATGGCAAGACCTACACGCTGGATTCTTGGGTATCCGAAGAAGGCAAGTCGCATACAATTACGGGCTTGCAGGTTGGTACGATTTATACCTTGCAGGAAAAACAGGCTCCGGATGGCTATGAGCTGGCGGAATCCATCGACTTTATGTTTGATGAAAACGGCGTTCTGAATCTGGTAACTTACCAGAAGGATGAGGCTGGAAACATCACCGAAACCGTATATACAGCAGTTGACCAGATTGTCATGGTAGACGTTGCAAAGACAACAACCGAAACCACAACGACAACGACGGAAACAACGACTACAACCACGGAAACTACAACCGAAGCGGAAACGACCACATCTGGAACGACCACTTCGACAACCGTAACCACAACTACCACACAACCAACTACGACAACAACAACGGAAACAACGACTACAACACAATCGACTACAACACAATCGACTACAACACAATCGACTACAACCACTGTTACAACAACGACGACACAACCGACTACAACCACAACCACTGTTACAACAACGACGACAAAACCGACTACAACCACGACAACCACCACCACCAAAGCAACAACTACTACAACGACACAACCGACTACAACCACGACAACCACCACCACCAAAGCAACAACTACCACAACGACACAACCGACTACAACCACTGTTACAACCACAACGACTGTAGCAATCACAACAACAACCGAAGAAACAACTACGACCACCGAAGAAGTGACCACGACCGAAGAAGTAACGACTACCGAGGAAGTAACCACGACTGAGGAAGAAACGACCACCGAAGAAGTAACCACGGAAGAAACCACAACCGAAACCACCATTCCGGAACGGACGATTACGATTCATAAGATTGCTCCGACTGCTGCATCTGCAACACAGTCCGAAGACGGCATCTATACGATTCAGTATGACCCGCACGATATGGCTGGCGTAACCTTCGGCATCTATGATGCAGATGGAAATCTGGTAGAAACCGTAATTACAGACGAAAACGGCTATGCAGAAAGCAGCATCCTGAATGGCGATTATTACACCGTACAGGAAATGCAGACGGTCAGCGGCTATGTGATGAACACAGAACCGTACGCAATCGACTTCACCACCAATGAAGGCGACACTGCAAACTTGGAAATCACAAACGATATCATTCGTTGCCAGATTCACCTCTCCAAGCAGTTGGAAGGCAATGCAGGTGACATTACCATGGTACAGTTTGGCTTGTATACCGCTCAGGACATTCCGCTCCTGGATGGTACAGTTGTTCCGAGTGACAGCTGCATTGGTATTGCAAATGCACAGGAAGACGGCACAATCTTGTTTGAAGATACGCTGCCGGCTGGTAACTATTATGTAAAGGAACTGGCAACCGCAGATGGCTATGTATTGTCGGATACCATTTATCCGGTAGAAGTCATTTATCCGGAAGACCAGACCATTGCAGATATTACCTTTGAAGTCAACAACGGTGATCCGATTATCAACTATCAGACAACTACCACAACAACGACTACCGAAGAAGTTACTGAAACACAACCAGAAGAAACGACTGTTACAACCGTAACAGAAACAACAGCCTCTACTGGTACAAGTGATGTACACGGTGGTACAGATTCTAAAACAACAACTTCTACTACAACGACAACAACAACTACCACTACTACGACAACGACCACAATTACAACTACGAAGGATGATTCTTCTTCGACAACGAAGAAGAAAACTACATCTTCTTCTGGTTCTGGCAAGACCTCTTCCGGCGGCAGCAGCAGCGGCAGCACGAAGACCACACCGAAGACAGCAGATGACCGGATGCTTCCGATTGTCATCACTGGCAGTGCAGCATTCTTGTTTGCAGCAGCAAGCAAGCCGAAACGGAAAAAGAATCAGAAGGTGTAAACCGACTGACTGGAGAAATTCCGGAATCAGACAGCTTTGAGCGACAACCGGGAAAATAGACAGCAGAAAGACCGTTGGCAGAAATGCCAGCGGTCTTTTGTTTTTGGTATGCTTTTTGGGGTTCTTGTGAAAAGGATATTGACGAACATGCTGAAACTATGGTACAATAGACAAAATACAAAAGAAAAGTTCCTCGATTTTGGGGCAATTGTAGGAGAATAGAAAGGGTTGTTTTATGAAATTTCCATATAAAGGTATTTTTGCGTTTTGCAGTGCGGTCTGTTTGTTTGCTGTTTCCATGCCGATTTCTACAGTGGCAGCATCTGCGGAAACTTCACATCGAAAGGCCGTGCAGGCGGATTGCGTTTCTGACTTTGCGGATGCCGATTCCGAGGACGGGTATCTGCCCTTACAGGGAGCAGCTATCGCCTTTGAAAACAGCGATGGGGAACAGCCGCTGTATGGCAGTGCAGCAGAAACGGATACTGTACCGGAATCCTATGATTTGCGGGAGCAGGGTATTATCACTTCTGTAAAAGACCAGGGTTCTGATGGTATGTGTTGGGCGTTTGCAACGCTGGGGGCAGCAGAAAGTCACCTGCTGAAATATTATGAAACCGATTTGGATAATATCAATGATATGGACTTGTCCGAAGAGCAAGTTGGCTATTTTCTCTATACGCCCGACCCGCAGCCACTCAGCCCAACTTATGGCGATGCCATTATTCAGGCAAAAAAGGGAGCGTCCGGCGGAAACGCCCTGCATGCATCGTTTTTTCTCAGCACTGTCGGCATTCAGGAAGAAGCCTATTTGCCCTATCAGGGCTGTTCTGGTTTTCATTCGGAATATCAGCGGAAACAGGCTGCCTATCGAATGACTGGTTCAGAAACGATACTCAGCGTGCAAACAAAAAGCGAACGGGAAACGATTAAAAAACGCATGATGCAGAACGGCGGCATTTATGTTGCTTTTCATAGCAGTGGTGCAAATTATTATGACAACGGAACGACATATGCATATTATCAGAGCGATTCCAGTTATTATAATGCAAACCATGCGGTTTTACTGATTGGCTGGGACGATAACTATGCAAAGGAAAACTTTGACCCGAAGGAACAGCCAAAAAATAATGGTGCGTGGCTGGCAAAAAACAGCTGGGGCGATGGAAAGCTGGATGATGGCTATTTCTGGATTTCTTATGAAGATACCAGTCTGGGCGAGTATGCAAGCTTTACCTTTGAACCACGAGAAGATAGCGGAAATATTTATTATTATGACGGTGCAGGGTATAGCGTTGCGTATTCGTTTGATTCTGTGGCAAATGTTTTTCGGGCAGAAGAGGAGGAAACGCTGTCCCGTGTGGGCTTTTATCAGACTAGTTATAATGGCAACAATCCAAAATATCAGATTCAGGTTTATCGCCTGTCAGAAACAGCAACTGACCCGACCGATGGCGAACTGTTATTGGATACCACAGGGCATTCCGGCGGATTTGGTTATCAGGAAATTACCTTGCCGGAAACGGTTTCTTTGCAGAAGAATGAGCGATTTTCTGTGGTATTGTCGATGAAAATCAAGAAGAATCAAACCTGGCAAAACGGCTATCTGACCATTGAAGAAGATTTCGATGCCAATAATTATAGCATGCAGTTTTCTGCCCAGCCGGGACAGAGCTATATTTGGGATCAAGGCGGTACAAGATGGCAGGATGCCACACAGCTAACCGGGGAAAAGGGTGCGTTTCATAACGTGAATTTGCATGCAATTATGCTGCCGAAAGAACAGAAACTGGATACTGCACAGCTGCAAGCGATTGAAGCTTGTGCAAAAACCGCAAATGAAACAGATATTGCAGAAGTAGCCGCTACCGTATTAGAATTGTCGAAAGAAGAAACCATGCAGCAGGGGCTGTTGAATCGTGTTACGGCTGCATTGATGGGGCTGTTGGAAGAACAAGGAACGATTACTTATCCAGATTATGCATACCCACATGCAAAATGGGGCGATATCAATGAAGATGGCGTGGTAGATGTGGAAGATGCGGTTTTAGTGCTGACAGCTTACGCAAAGAAAGCCGCTGGACGGGAAAATTCTTTGCGGTATTGGCAGCTGATCCAAGGGGATGTGAATGGAACTCTGGACGATTTGACGGTAGAGGATGCTGTAGCGATTCTGACATATTACGCAAAGAATGCAGCAGGGCAGGAAGCAATCTTTGCAGAACGGCAGAATTCTGTGCCATAAAAATATTAGCAATCATGCAACAACGTCGCAAAATTGCACGCCGCAGGCGACTGCGGTCGAGCTGGCTCAACTCGGCGGAGGGGGTGATTCCCCACAGTGTGGGGAAATGTCCCGAAGGGACAAAAGGGCAGGGCTTCCTCTAAATAGGGGGACAAGCTGTCCCCCTTAACGAACGTATTGATGAGATGATATTGTAATCTAAGAGAAGCAGGGAAATTGCTGTTCGCCATTCTAAAAACAAAAAAACTTCAAGCAAACTGCAATCTAAGAAAGATTCATAAGCAATTCGGACAACGCAACTCCGGCGAACAGCACAAAGGCAGACAGCGAAGCGATTCTGCCGAACCGTACGCAGATGGTTTCCCTAAGAGCATTGACCAACAATCACACGTCCTTACAAAAAATCATTTGCAATGCATCCGAATTCAAGCAAGATTCATAGACAATTCGGACAACGCAACTCCGGCGAACAGCACAAAGGCAGACAGCGAAGCGATTCTGCCGAACCGCACGCAGATGGTTTCCCTAAGAGCATTGACCAACAATCAGACATCCTTACAAAAAATCATTTGCAAATATAGCCGAACTATGGTATAATAACAGTGTTATCCGTATAACCGTTTGAAAACCATAGAAAGGAAGTTTTAACCATGGGCTTTTTCACGAAAAAAACAGTGATGATCACCGGAGCAGGCAGAGCCGTTTTGAGTGACGGCAAGTGCGGTTCGATTGGCTACGGCATTGCAACTGCATTTGCAAAAGAGGGTGCAAACCTTGTCATTACCGGTAGAAACGTACAGAAGTTGAACGATGCAAAAGAAGAACTCGAACGCTTGTATGGCATTTCGGTATTACCTGTACAGGCAGACGTGCACGCTGGTGCAGATAATGCAGCCGTTGTCAAGCAGGTCGTGGAACAGGCAATTGCTGCATTCGGAGCAATTCACGTGCTGATTAACAATGCACAGGCTTCCGCCTCTGGTGTGACCTTGGCAGACCATACCACAGAACAATTCGATCTGGCAATGTATTCCGGTCTGTATGCAACTTTCCACTATATGCAGGCTTGCTATCCTTATCTGAAAGAAACACAGGGTTCTGTCATTAACTTTGCGTCTGGAGCAGGACTGTTCGGAAACTATGGACAGTGTGCATATGCTGCTGCAAAGGAAGGTATTCGTGGTTTGACCCGTGTTGCAGCAACAGAATGGGGACGGGATCATATCAATGTCAATATTGTTTGCCCGTTGGCATGGACGGCACAGCTGGAACAGTTCCAGAAAGCATATCCGGATGCATTTGAGAAAAATGTGAAGATGCCGCCGATGGGACATCTGGGTGATGCAGAGCAGGAAATTGGCCGTGTTTGTGTGCAGCTGGCATCCCCAGATTTCAAGTATATGACTGGCGAAACCATTACGCTGGAGGGTGGATTAGGATTGCGTCCATAAGAAATTAGCAAAATTCATACAAAACACACAGGGGAATGCAACTGCGTTCCCCTATTTTTTGAAAAAAGAAGTGCGATAACTTGCAGAAAATTCGAGCGGCTACTTTCTTTTTTGCAAGATAGACGTTTTTCTTCTTAAAAAAAGAAAAAAAGAGAAAAAATGCTTGACTTTTTTTCTAGACTGTGATATACTATATAAGTCGCTTGAAGAAAACGACGAAGTTCATCAACGAGGTGTGGCTCAGTTTGGTAGAGCACTACGTTCGGGACGTAGGGGCCGCAGGTTCGAATCCTGTCACCTCGACCATATTTTTAAAAGCACGTTGGTTTTTATCAGCGTGCTTTTTCGTTTATAAACGGATTTTTGAAACAAGAAGGGGAATGAAAATTATGTTTGTGGAGAAAGATGTTTCTGAAAGAATCTTGTCGCTGTATGATGCGGAAGATTTGGAACTTTGTGAGGCATATGCTGTAGATGCTCATTTAGGGGAGAATCTGCCGGAATTTACAACCGTTTATCGGGCAGAACCAGAGCATTTCTGTTTCGTTATAAATCCCGATCGGATTGGTAGGAATTATTTCAAGCTTTATAACCATCGTTTTCCGGAGGAAGCAACGAAGATGGCGAGAATTTGTTTTTTCGATGCCAGTTATTGCAAAGAGGGGTCGCTTGGCAAAAAGACATTCTGGATTTTGAATCCGGAAGAGAAGCAGCAGTTGCTGCAAATCTTGCAGCGTCCTTGCGAAGCAGGGAATACCGTCTGGAAGAAACTCATCGAAACATTTTGCTGGGAAGCAGACGAAGAGCGAATTCCACTTGATACACCCATACCAGATTATACAAAACTGGAAGGATAACCATGCCGCAGGCAAACTGCGGTCGAGCTGGCTCAGCTCGGCGGAGGGTGATTCCCCACAGTGTGGGGAAATGTCCCGAAGGGACAAAAGGGAAGGGCATCCTCTAAAATGGGGGACAAGCTGTCCCCCTTAACGAACGTATTGATTAGACTGTATTGAAATCTAAGAAAAATAAGCAAGTTGCTGTTCGCCATTCTAAAAACAAGGAACATTCTAATAAACTGTAATCTAAGAAAGATTCATAAGCAATTTGGACAACGTAACCCACGGCGAACAGCACAAAGGCAGACAGCGAAGCGATTCTGCCGAACCGTACGCAATCGTTTTTTCTAAGAGCAACTGAAAAACGACCATTTTTTCAATCAAACGACAATTCTGCAAAACTCTGTGCTTGACACGATATAAAAAATGTGTTATAATCAATACAACCATATTTGTATGCAGGTAGAGAAAATTCCTGCAATGGTAGGGGGACTGGGTTATAGCCCAGCAGACGAAAACAAGCATCAAAGATACAATGGAGGCGGAATCCACATGGGTATTTTTTCAAGAATTGGCGATATTATGAAAGCAAATGTCAACGACCTCATCGACAAGGCAGAAGACCCGGAAAAGATGGTCAAGCAGATCATTCGGGATTTGCAGCAGGAAGTTGCAAAGTCTACACAGGCACTCGGCAAGGCAATGGCAAGCCAGCGGATTGCAGAACGGCAGTATAAGACTGCATTGCAGTCGTCTGCTGATTGGGAATCCAAAGCAAAGGCAGCCCTTGCAGCTGGTAATACGGAAATGGCAAAGAAAGCCCTGTCCTATAAAGTTAAGGCAGATAACGACGTTGCATCCTATCAGCAGATGTATGAAACCATTACCACACAGACCGATGCCATCCGGAATCAGGTTGAAACCTTAAAGGCAAAACTGGAAGAAGCAAAGAGCCGGCAGGCAATGCTGATTGCCCGTTCCCAGATGGCAAAGACCCAGAAGAATCTGGCACAGTCTATGGGCGGTATCAATACTTCCAGTTCTATGGATAAATTTAACCGCATGGAAGAAAAGATTATGCAGCAGGAAGCAGAAGCTGCTGCGTTTGCTGAAATCTCCGGCAATAGCAATGCAGACACCAAGAGCTTTGAACAGATGGAAGCAGATACCAAGGTGGATGCAGAATTGCAGCGTCTGATGGCAGAAATGGGCACTTCTACCAGTGATGCAGATTTGGATGCACAGCTTGCTGCATTGGAACAGGGAGGTTCATTATGAGCAAGGAAAAGGATTCTGTAAAGAAAGAACGGCTCAGTATGTTCTATAAAGTTGCACCAGTTGTCGGGGCATTGGTGCTTGCAATGCTGTCCGCTGTCTTTATCGTATGCCGGACACTGAGTAATCGTTCTCACCACGAAAAGTGGAAGGATTACGACGAATGCGGCATTTGAGACGTATAAAAAAATCCAACAAGGAAACAGGGGTGCTTCCGAATCGAAGTGCCCTTTTTCTGACTTTTTTAAAATAGAAAGCTGTCTATTTTTAGAATCAAGTCGATTGAATTAGTAGAATTGTTTTTCATATTTTTGCCATCATTGACAGAAACAAAAGATTTGTGTTATACTATTAATTGTGTGCATTCGATTTCAGAAGAAATCGAAACCACGCTTTTTCTCATTCATTCACCCAAACCCGTTTCAGAAAGGACGATGATTCTCATATGCTGACAAAAGAAGCCATTTTAAAAAGACCAGAACTGCAACAGATTGTGCAGAAATACCGACACAACATTGAGCGAAGCGAACAGCTTGCTCTGCAATATCAGGAAAACTATCAGATTAACCCGTCTTTCTATGAACAGTACGATGTAAAATGCGGTCTGCGGGATGCAGACGGCAGAGGCGTTCTTGCCGGACTGACGGGGATTAGCAAGGTACAGGCAACCAAGTTGGAAAACGGCGTGCAAGTACCAGCAGAAGGGGAATTATTTTATCGGGGCTATTCCATTTCGGATTTGGTGAATGGATTCATTCAGCAGAACCGGTTTGGATTTGAAGAAATCATTTACTTGCTATTGACTGGAGAACTGCCGAAAGCAGACGAGTTGAAAGCCTTTCACGAACTGTTGGCAGATTATCAGAACTTGCCGGCACATTTTAAAAGCAGCGTCATCATGCGGATGCCAAGCGATAACATCATGAACGGCATGGAAAAGTGTGTGTTGGCACTGCATTCCACCGACCCAAAACCGGATGACATCAGCATTCCAAATGTCATGCGGCAGTGTCTGGAACTGATTGCCCGTTTTCCATCGCTGGCAGTGTATAACTACCAGATGACGCAGTACTTCCACAAGGGCAGCAGCATGGTATTGCGGAAGCCAAAGCCGGATAAAACCATTGCAGAAAACCTGCTGACCATGATGCGGCCAGACGGCAAATATACGCAGCTGGAAGCACGGCTGTTGGATTTGGCATTGGTGCTTCATGCAGAACACGGCGGCGGAAACAATTCTACTTTTACCATGCATGTGGTAACATCTTCGGGGACGGACACCTATTCTGCCATTTCGGCTTCTTTGGGTTCGCTAAAAGGACCAAAGCACGGCGGTGCAAATCTGAAGGTCATGGAAATGTTCCAAGATTTGAAAGCCCATGTAACAGACTGGAACAATCGGGATGCGATTCGGTCATATTTGACCGGACTGCTGAATCGGGAGGGCTTCGACCACAGCGGCTTGATTTATGGTCTGGGGCATGCAGTTTATACCGTTTCTGACCCAAGAGCACGTATTTTGAAAAAGTTTGCAGAGATGCTTTCGAACGAAAAGCAGATGCACGATGAATTTCAGTTGTATCAGACTGTGGAGGAAATCGCAACAGAACTGCTGTTGGAACGCCGCAAGACAAACAAGGGCGTTTGTGCAAACGTTGATTTTTACAGCGGCTTTGTATATGAGATGCTGGGCATTCCGATGGAACTGTATACGCCAATTTTTGCGATTGCAAGAATTGCAGGCTGGTCGGCACATCGGATCGAAGAACTGACGAACTCTAATAAAATCATCCGTCCGGCATATCGTCCGGTTGGATTGGAACGAACCTATGTGCCGTTGGGACAGCGGTAAATTTTTGTGGAATCGGAGGAAGAAAATATGCCATTTATGCAGTTGAAAACGAATGTTGCCGTTACAGAGCAACAGGAAACCTTGTTGAAAACCTCATTCGGCAGTGCGATCACTGCTATTCCGGGGAAATCAGAAACATGGCTGATGGTGGGAATTGAACCGCAGTACACCTTGTATTTTCAGGGCAGCGATGCACCAGCAGCCATGGTAGAAGTCAGCATTTTCGGTTCGGCTTCGGATGCAGCCTATGCAGATTTGACCGCTCGAATCTGTAAGATTGTAGCAGAAACGCTGCACATTGATGCAAGCCGAATTTATGTGAAGTATGCGGAAGTAGAGCACTGGGGTTGGAACGGCTCGAACTTTTAAAACAACATGTTTAAAAATGGACAGAAAAAAGTACCTTGTTTACGAAACAAGGTACTTTTTTGCATGCATAGAAAATAAAACGTCCATCTTTAGGAATTGAAAGAAAGCAAATGGATATGCTATGATAAACAGGAAATGCAGAAAAAAGGGGTTGAAACCTTGATTCAACAAGTACAAACAACAGCAGCAAATCCTGTAGAATCTGAACAAATTGATTTGCCGGAAGTGGTTTTACAGCCGCTGCCGATGAATGCAAAAGTAGCTGAACAGCACCACTTTGCACATGATTTACTGGAAGAAATGCTATTCAAACGGGGCATTTTCAAGCCCTATTTCATGGGAGAAGGAAAACATGGAAAGCCGTTTTTGTTAGAACATCCGCAGATTCAGTTTAATATCAGTCACTGCAAAAATGCGGTGCTCTGTGGCATTGGCTCGAAACCGTTAGGCGTAGACGTGGAAACCATTCGACCGATGCGGGAACGTGTATTGCGTCGGGTTCTGACTGCTTCGGAACAGCAGGAAATTTTACAGTCAGAATCGCCAGAACTATGTTTTTTGCGGTTTTGGACGCTGAAAGAAAGCTTTGTAAAGGCGTTGGGCGTTGGGATTTCCTATCCGATGCAGACGCTGGCATTTTCCCTGCGAGAGCCACTTGCAACGGAAGGAATGCAGTGCCATGTACGGCATGGAAGCGGCGAGATTCTCGTTCCGATGCAGGAATATGCTGCAGCCGGAGCAGGGGCAGGATACCGATTCTTTCAGGGTATCTGGGAGCAGAAGCAAGTCTTTTCCGTTTGTATTCCCAAGACAGAATAACAGAAAAAGGGAGCAGAATGTGTCATTCTGCCCCCTTCTTTTTTGGAATATCCAAGAAAGAAATTAATCCATATCCTTGTAGGTGTCCCGATATTCATCTTCGGTGACATCTTCTTTTGCGTCAAAATCTTCCTTTGCTGCTTCGTCTTCCTCTTCTTCTTCGACTTTTCGGTCAACAGTTCGCAGAGCAAACAGAGCAGCGTAAGAATAAGCTGGCAGAACCAGTTCATTTTCCTTGCAGATACCAGAAGCAACATTGCTCAGAGCATAGTTCTTGAGAACATCCGAATGCAAGCTGAAATGCTGGGTTTGTTCGCTGCGGTTCAGAATCAGAATAACGCTTTGACCGTTGTCCCGATGGAATCGGGAGAATACCAGCAGTTCATTTCCAGTCAGCAGGAATTCCAGTTCACCATCCACAAAAACAGAACTGCTCTTGCGGAGAATCCCCAGTTCTCTGGTGTATTCGAGCAGGTCTTCGTCCTCGTTGCCCCATGGGAAGCAGCGGCGGTTGAATGGGTCTTTCCAGCCCTGCAAGCCAACTTCATCCCCGTAATAAATACTCGGAACGCCCGGCAGGAAGAATTGCAGCACCATAGCAGCCTTTAACAGCTGTTTGCCACGCTTATATTCTGCATCAGACAGCCAGTTTTCTGCCATCCAGTCTTTCGACTTGTCATCACAGTTCTGACCGCCAAAGCGGTTAATTGCCCGTTCGATGTCGTGCGTGGAAACAAAGTTCATCAGGACATCAACAGTCTGCTTCGGGTAATTTTCCAGAATGCCCATAATCCAATCTTTGAATGTGTTGGCATCCATACCCTTGATATAGTTGATGATGGCTTCCCGGAACGGATAGTTCATAACGCTATCCAGCTGGTCGCCGAGCAAATACCGCCGCTTTACGCCATAGCTTTCCTTGTTGGAGGCATCTTCCCAGACTTCGCCGATGACAATTTTTTCTTCGCCATTCTTCTTGACGCACTTTCGCAGGGCATCGAGGAAGCCGTCCGGCAACTCGTCTGCAACGTCTAGACGGTAGCCAGCTGCCCCAAGGGAAATCCAATAATCCAGGACACCGCCATCACCGCAGATATAATTCAGATAATCCGGATTGGTTTCAACGACATTTGGCAGAGTATCAATGCCCCACCATGCTTCATACTGGTGGTCGCCGAAGAACGTATACCAGCTATAATACGGGCTATCTGTAGACTGCCAAGCACCAACGGTATCATATCGACCAAACTTGTTGAAATAGATGCTGTCCGCACCGGTGTGAGAGAAAACGCCGTCCAAGATAATAGAAATGCCATGCTTTTCCGCATCTTCGCAGAGTACCCGGAAATCTTCATTTGTACCGAGAAGCGGGTCAACATTCCGATAGTTGGCAGTATTATAGCGGTGGTTTTCGTGGGATTCAAAAATCGGGTTCAGATAAATGCAGGTAACACCGAGCTTTTCGAGGTAGTCGAGCTTGCTGCGGATACCCTCCAAATCGCCGCCGAAATAGTCATTGTTCCAAACGTGTCCGTTTGCATCCGGCTTGTAGTACGGTGTGCCATTCCAGTCGTCCCGCAGTACCCGGTCAGTCGGAACATTTTCATGCGGCTTTCCGCTCTTGCAGAATCGGTCAGGGAAAATCTGATACATGATACCGCCCTTGAGGAAGTTCGGCGTTTCATAGTGCTTTGCAAAGACGGTCAGCTGATACAATTCGCCGTGGTCGAGAGCTGCTTCGTGAGCAGTGCCACGCTTGATATAGTGTCGAACACCATTGCTGGTATAGGCAAAATAATAGTAATGCACACCGGCATATTTTGGGCTATAAGTGACGGTATAGCACTTGCAGCCGTCCTGTTCGCCGTTGGCATTCATCGGCAGAAAGCGTTCTTTAAAGCCAGTGCGGAATAATACCATAACTGGTGGAAAGTCTGGTGTTACGCCAGCCGGTAGATAGATGGTGAAATTGCAGTCAGAACGTCTGCGAATTGCACCGAACGGGAATTTATAGTTTAAATCCCAACTGTCATACATACATGGCATAGAAAAAATCCTCCTTCAAATTTCAATCTGGAACGGGCTTTTTTAAAAAGAAAAACGTGGGAGAAAGCAGCAGCTGCCCGACCTCCCACGCTTTTGGACATTAGAAAAAGAGAAATATTAGGGTTTACTTTACGCCCCAAATATCTCTTGCATATTCATTGACAGCACGGTCAGCAGAGAAGATGCCAGCACCAGCGATGTTGTGCAGGGACATTTTTGTCCACTTTTCGGTATCCTGATACAGTTCAGAGCTCTTCTTCTGAATTGCTGCATAGGAATCGAAGTCTGCCAGAACCATATACGGGTCAATGTTCTTCAGGGAATCTGCAACTTCTGCGAACTTGCAGCCGTTGATGCCAGCATACATCCGGTCGATACAGCTGTGAATAATCGGATTCTGTTCGTAGTATGCACCCGGATGGTAACCCTGTGCCTGGAGGGCGTTCACTTCTTCGGTCTTCATACCAAAGATGAGGATGTTATCCGAACCAACTGCGTCGCCGATTTCGATGTTTGCACCGTCTAGAGTCCCCAGTGTGATTGCACCGTTCAGCATCAGCTTCATGTTACCAGTACCGGAAGCTTCTGTACCAGCCAGAGAAATCTGTTCAGAAATATCACTTGCCGGCATCAGCAGTTCAGACAGGGTAACCTTGTAATCTTCCAGGAAGTAAACAGACAGCTTTTCGGAAATACGCGGGTTCTTGCGGATTTCTTCAGACAGTGCCCAGATCATCTTGATAATCTGCTTTGCCAGATAGTAACCCGGAGCAGCCTTTGCAGCGAAGATGTAGGTCTTTGGAGCAAAGTCAGCGTTCGGATGATCCAGCAAGTACTGATACTGAGCCAGAATGTTCATGACATTCAGGTGCTGCCGCTTGTATTCGTGCAGACGCTTTACCTGTACGTCGAAGATGCTGTCCGTGTTCAGAAGGACACCGCTCTTCTGTTTAACATACTTTGCGAAGCGTTCCTTGTTTTCCTTTTTGATTTTCCGCAGCTGTTCCAGAACAGCCTTGTCATTTTCAAAGACATCGAGCTTCTTCAGTTCGCTGCCGTCTACCAAGAACTTGTTGCCAATCTTTTCCCGCAGCAGCTTGGTCAGACCCGGATTGGACTGATACAGCCATCTTCTGTAAGCAATACCATTGGTAACATTCTTGAACTTGTTCGGGGTATCCAGATATTCATCATGGAAAACAGATTCCTTGATGATTTCGGAGTGCAGCTTAGAAACGCCGTTGACGCTGTGAGAAGCCATTACACACAGCGTTGCCATGTGAATCTGATTGTCCTTGATGATGGACATTCTGGTGGTCTTTGCACTGTCGCCGCCGTTGCGTTCCATCAGGCTTGCACAGTAACGGTTGTTGATTTCTACGATGATCTGGAAGATTCTCGGAATAATCTGCTTTACAAGGTTCACATCCCACTTTTCCAGAGCTTCTGCCATAACGGTGTGGTTGGTGTAAGCAAAGGTGTTGGTAACGATGTGCCAAGCGTGATCCCAAGTATAACCGCAGTCATCCAACAGAACCCGCATCAGTTCCGGAATAGCAAGGGTCGGGTGGGTGTCGTTGATGTGGATGGCAACCTTTTCATGCAGGTTATCCAGTGTGCCGTATACGCTCATGTGGTGGTTTACGATGTCACCGATGGCAGCAGCACTCAGGAAGTACTGCTGACGCAGACGCAGGGACTTGCCTTCGAGGTGGTTGTCGTTCGGATACAGAACCTTAGAAATTGCATTTGCCATGGAGTTCTGGCTCAATGCACTTGCATAGTTCCCTTCGTTGAAGGACTTCATATCAAAGCTTGGAGCTTTTGCCTGCCACAGACGCAGTGCAGAAACGCCTTCACTGCCGTAACCAGAAACATACAGGTCGTACGGAATTGCCAGTACGGTGTTGTAGTTGTGGTGAGAGAGGTAGTGATAGGAATCCTGCCAGTATTCCTGAATTTCGCCTTCAAAGTGCACTTCAATGGCTTCATCCGGCTTCGGGTCGAGCCATACAGAACCGCCCGGCAGCCAGTTGTCCGGGAATTCCGTCTGCCAGCCGTCCTGAAGTTCCTGACGGAAGATACCGTATTCATAGCAGATGGAATGACCGGTTGCCGGAATGCCCTGTGTTGCCATTGCATCCAGATAGCAAGCAGCCAGTCTGCCCAGACCGCCGTTACCCAGACCAGCATCCGGTTCCTGTTCATAAATCTGGTTGATGTTGATGTGATAATCATCCAGGATGGAAGTCACATCGTCTACCAGTTCGAGGTTGTATAAAGTTGTCTTGAGGGAGCGACCCATCAGGAATTCCATGGAAAGATAATAAACTTTCTTTCCGCCGATGGAATTGGTCTTGTTGACGAAGTGCTGCCGCATATGCTTCAGACGCTGTACCATCATTGCAGACAGAACCTGATAAATCTGGCTGTCGGAAGCTTCATCCGGGGAAACGCTGCAATCCAGCTGCAAACGGTCGATGAACTGCTGTTTCAGTTCCTCTTTTTGCGTGAGTTGTTTTTTCTCCATAAATTTTTTCTCCGTTCCTCGATGCATGAAAAAATGAATCCTAGTATTGCCGTGCGAGAATTGCCGGCAGGGGAAGCGGCACCTGCATCGTTGATACCACTAATTATATTTATTATACTCTGTTTTTGGTGCATTTGCAATTGCTGTTTTCGCCAAACTTTTCCGACAGGAAGGGCAGAAAATACAGCAGGCATCAAAGAAAACGGATAAAAAGCCAACACATAAAATAAAAGTGTTGGTTTATTATCCCCGCAAATGCTTTTTTTATTGTAGCATGGAATTGTTTCGGGTACAAGTAAAATTCTGTAAATTCTCATGCGGGTTTCCAAGATCAGTGGGGAATTCTGGAAAAAAGAAGACTCGGATAGAACCGGGAATTGTTGGGAAAACGGCGATTCCCGTGTGAAATCAACAGATTTTTTTGTATTTCTTGCACAAAATTGTCGAATTTTTTGGATTTCCAACTGTACTTTCTCGATAAAGAACGGAAAAAACCGATGAAAAAGTCTTGCAAAACGGTTACAAGTGTGCTATAATAAGGGCAGTACGGTACAGAAATGAACCATCTTTTCTGCCGTGGGGGACGGCAAGTTTTTATCAAAAACAATGCCGTTTTCTTTTGCAATGCAGGCGATCGGGACAGAGAGAAACCCAGAAGCTCGACAGGCTGTTTCCGACAACGGTAGGTTTTGCAGGACAATGCACCCTGTTGCAACGAATCCGGGCAAGTCTGCTTCCACGTTTTTCCCTGCATCGAACAACTGCATTGCCGACAGACCGGACGGCATGTTTCGGCTGCCGTACAAGCGATGCAGCCATAGACTGCTGTATACGCACCTGAAGTGAATCAACAAAGGAGTATACGTTATGTTCAAAAAACTTTCAGCAGTCGCTTGTTCCTGTATCACGGTTCTTCTGCTGCTGTTATCTCTGATTGGCGGTGCAGTACATACTGCGGCAGCAACCCTTGACGAGATGACATCTACTGCAATCTCCTGTATCATGTCCCATGAAGGTTCTTATGGCTCAGTCAACCGCAACGACTGCGGTGCCGTCAGCATCGGAAAGCTGCAATGGCACGCTGGTCGGGCACTGGGCTTACTCCAGAGCATTTGCTATAATGCTCCGGACTTGTCCCAGTCCACTCTGGGCAGCACCCTTTACAATGAAATCCTGTCTTCTTCAAACTGGAATTACAGAACATTCACAGTTTCTGAGGGAAGTGCCGTTGCAACACTGCTGACAACGGATGCTGGTATTGCAGCACAGGACGCACTCGCTTATTCCGATGTACAGGGTTACATCGTTTCCGGTCAGAATAAAGGACTGGTGAGCGAAGGTGCATTGGTCATGTATGCCGATATTTACAACTTTGGCAGCGGCATCGCTTCCAGAATTGCTTCCCGTGCAGCCGGCTATGCTGGTTCTTACGGTGCAGTTTCTCTGGATGATATGTATCGTGCCGCAATGAATGACAGCTACAATTCGGACGCTGCGTTTGTACAGCGTACCAACATGGTTTATCAGAGCCTTCTGAGTATGAACATTGGTGACGGAGATACGGAAACCACCGCTCCAGTTACCGACCCAACCGACGAACCGACACAGGAAACAACTACTGTGGTTACTTCTGATTTTTCAGACAGCTATGCAGGCACTTATGTTGTCACTGCTTCTGCTCTGAACTTGAGAAGTAATCCGTCCACATCCGCTTCTGTTGTTGCAACCCTGCCGAGAAATGCAGTGGTTACTGTAACAATGGCAAATGGAAGCTGGGCAGCCGTAACGTATGAGGGCAAGAACGGTTATTGCTCCATGGATTACCTGACGGTAATGCCGGATGTGACAACCGTTCCGGAAGAAGAAACAACCACCACTACTACTGAAACCACAACCACAACGGAAGAAATGACAACCATTTCTGAAGAAATCACTACAACAGAAGAAACAACCACAACTACAGAAGCAATCACAATGGAAGAAACGACAACTGTAGAAACGGACGCAGAAGTAACAGAAACCGAAACTTCTGCAACCGAAGAAACCGTTGTTACAACGACCACCGCAGCTGCAATTGATGACAACAAGAATCATGGCGTTGCTGCAACCCTGTATGGGGATGTCGATGGTGACGGCGAAGTTACTGCAATTGATGCCGTTCTTCTGCAAAAGCACATCAATGGTATGGTATTTTTATCCCATGAACAAATGGCAAATGCCGATTGTGTTGCAGATGGCGTGCTGGACGAAGCAGACGTTGCTGTAATTTTACAGAGTCTGATTGGTCATTACACCTCGTTGCCAATTTATTAATGCAAGCTCTCTTACAAAAATGACGAAAAAAAGACCTGTGCAGCCGGAACGAATCGGCGGCAAAGGTCTTTTTTCTTTTGCCGATTGAAACAAAATCAAAGTAAAAAGCGGCTGAACTGCTGGATTTCTCAAAACGAAACAGTCGCAGGCAATGTGGAAAATCCGTTGAAAGCGGTTTTTATTTTTCAGAGAAATTCTGTAAAATGGGAAAAACAATTGGAAAACAAAAATTCCCAGCACAGTTTGTGGAAAATCAACCGTGCTGGGAATTCTATTTGTTTCATGTTTCAGGAAATCGCTTATCTTCTTCTCCGCTTTGCAGCTGGCTTTTTGGTGCTTGTTGCAGCAGCGGTTTTCGGTGTGGTTGTTGTTGCAGTTGTGGTAGCGGTAGCAGCTTCTTTCTTTTCTTCAACAACCGGAGCAGCAGCCTTTGCAGGAGTTGCAGCAGCTTCTTTCTTTTTTTCTACGACCGGAGCGGTAGCCTTTGCAGGAGTTGCAGCAGCTTTTTTCTTTTCTTCTACGACCGGAGCGGTAGCCTTTGCAGGAGTGGTTGCAGCTTCCTTCTTTTCTTCAACAACCGGAGCAGCAGCCTTGCAAGTGGTTTCAGCCTTTGCTTCTACCACTGGGGTTGCAGTGGCCTTGCAAGCGGTTTCTTTCTTGGTTTCAGCAGCAGTTGCCTTGCAGCAAGCCGGCTTCTTTTCTTCTGCCGGAGCAGCTTCCTTTTTCGGAGCTGGTACAGCAGCAAACAGCTTTGCAGCAGATTCCATGCAGCCCTGTACAAATGCCTTTTCCTGTGCAACAGCTTCCGGCAGTGTGGTTTCTCTCCGCAGCAGTGCAAACAAGGTGCTGTGTGGCAGAGTAACTGCGGCGGTGTGGTCGTAATAGTTATACGGCTGTACATTCAATACCCCATCGGTTACTTCTGCATAGAAGATGCCGCAGCCATCCTCCGTTACTTCAATCTGAATGGCAACATGACCATTCAGACCGCTGACATCGGCATTTTTAAGTCCAGCTTTTGCAGCGTCAAACATTTCAAAAAACGTCATAAAAAATCGTCCTTTCTGCATGACAACGCTCTTTTTTTGCGGTGTCGCTTGTCGGTTTGCAGGTTTGATTTCCCGGTTGGAAATTCTTCTGCATATTGTTTATAGTATAGCAGAATTCTGGGCGAAAGTCAATGTAAATGCAGATAAACCGTGAAAAAAACGTGGAAACATTTATCTTGTGTCGAAAAAAGAACCCTGCTTTTGTGCATAATTACAGAAAAAGCGACAGAACCCGCAAAAAGTGTGCAGAAAGTTGAATCTCTGAAAAAAATTGTAAAACCCCCTTGACAAATCCCGAAAAATCCGTTATACTTGTAAAGCAGTCTACCTTTACAGATAACGGAGGGCTGGACATGGCAAAAGATTTGCGAATCATTCTCTTATTGGATTGCTATGGGGCATTCTTGACCCCCCGACAGCAAGAAATGATGACGCATTATTACAGCGAAGACTTGTCGCTTGGCGAAATCGCCGCCCTGACGGGGACAACCCGGCAGGCTGTGCGGGATAGCGTAAAACGCAGCGAACAAGTACTAAATGATATGGAAGAAAAGCTGCAGTTTGCAGAAAAACTCTGTGCACTGCGGCAAAATTATGCGGCAATTGCCCAGACAGCGGAAACACTGGCAGCCAATCGTGCCGAACCTGCGGTACAGTATGCCTGTGCTGCGATTTGCAGCTGTGTGAAAGCGGGCTTAGAGCTGCTCTAAACGAAAAACGACAGCAGGGAGGGTTTCACCATGGCGTTTGAAGGATTGTCAGATAAGCTTGGAAACGTGTTCAAAAAACTGCGTTCGCACGGAAAGCTCACAGAAGCAGACGTAAAGGAAGCCATGCGGGAAGTCCGGATGGCACTGCTTGAAGCCGATGTCAGCTATAAAGTCGTAAAGGATTTTGTAGCAAAGGTTTCTGCCCGTGCGGTCGGAGAAGAAGTGTTAAACAGCCTGACTCCGGCACAGCAGGTTGTCAAGATTGTAAACGAAGAATTGTGTGCCCTGATGGGCAACAACAATGCACGCATCAATTTCCCGTCAAAGCCGCCGTGTGTGATTATGTTCTGCGGCTTGCAGGGTTCTGGTAAAACGACCCATGCAGCAAAGCTGGCAAAGATGCTGAAAAAAGAGGGACATTATCCGCTCCTCGTTGCGTGCGATATTTATCGTCCGGCTGCGATTCATCAGTTGCAGGTCGTTGGCGAACGGGCTGGCGTAAAAGTATTTGAAATGGGACAGATTTCCCCGATGATTATTGCAAAAGAAGCGATGAAGTTTGCAAAAGACCACGGGCATGACGTTGTCATTCTGGATACCGCCGGACGCTTGCACATCGACTTAGAGTTGATGGAAGAATTGAAGCAGCTGAAAGAACTCACCCATCCAGATGAAATCATGTTGGTTGTCGATGCGATGACCGGTCAGGATGCCGTCAATGTTGCAAAGGCATTTGATGATGCGTTGGGAATCGACAGCGTTTTGATGTCGAAGCTGGACTCTGACACCCGTGGCGGTGCAGCCCTGTCCGTTCTGGCAGTAACCGGTAAGCCGATTAAATACGTCGGCATGGGCGAAAAGCTGGATGATTTTGAACCGTTCCATCCGGAACGAATGGCATCCCGTATTCTGGGGATGGGCGATGTGCTGACGCTGATTGAAAAGGCAGAAAGCACCGTCAATGAAAAAGATGCCAGAAAACTGGCACAGAAACTGGAAGAAAACAAGTTCGATATGAATGACCTGCTGGATCAGCTGCGGCAGATTCAGAAAATGGGTTCACTCAAGTCGATTATTGGAATGCTGCCAGGTGTCGGCGATAAAATGAAAGATGTTGATTTGGATGACAGACAGTTTGTCCGAATCGAAGCAATGATTACTTCAATGACCAAAGCAGAACGGGCAAAGCCCTCCATCATCAATCCATCCCGCAAGCGGCGAATTGCAGCCGGCAGCGGTACAAAGGTGGAAGAAATCAATCGGCTGTTAAAGCAGTTCGAGCAGATGCAAAAGATGATGAAGCAGTTCGGCAGCAAAAATGGAAAACTGGGTCGGCGTGCCAGAAAGCAGCTTGCCGGCATGAATCTGGAACAGCTCCAGAACAGTATTCCGGGCAACATTCCAGGCGTTCCGCCGGGGCTGATGCCGAAAAAATAACATGCATTCCCGCAGGTTAACTGCTGGAGATAGATTGCACGTTTTTAGAAACGTGTGCCAATAAAAAATTACAAGAGTAACATGGAGGAAACCAAAATGGCAGTAAAAATCAGACTGAGAAGAATGGGTGCAAAGAAGGCTCCTTTTTATCGTATCGTAGTAGCAGATGAACGGTACCCGAGAGATGGCAGATTCATCGAAGAAATCGGTTCTTATGACCCGACCAAGAATCCGGCAGCAGTTGTTGTTGACGCTGACAAGGTAAAGCAGTGGCTGGGTAACGGTGCACAGCCGACCGATTCTGTAAAGTGCATCCTGAAGAAGGAAGGCATTCTCTAAGAAGAATGGATGAGCCGGAACGGAATCGTCAGTGCTGACATCCGTTTTCCCTTTCTGAGAGAAGGAGGAGCATCATGCAGGAATTATTACGGACAATTGTAGCTGGTCTGGTAGAAGACCCGTCTGCAATTGCAATTACCGAAGACGCACCGAATGAAGAAGGCGTGATTGTATATCATCTGCACGTTGCGGCAGACGATATGGGTCGTGTCATCGGCAAGCAGGGCAGAATTGCCCGTGCGATTCGGATCATCATGCGTTCTGGTGCTGCAAAGAGCAATCAGAAAATTGCAGTTGAAATTGATTGAATCACCGCAGAACAGGCGTACCGGAAACGGCACGTCTGTTTTTATAAGCAGAACTTTTTGAAAGGAGCGATTCCCTTATGAATCCGAAAAAGATTGGAATTACCATCGCCTCAGCCTTGTTCGTCCTGATTGGCGGCATTACCGGCGTGCAGTATTTGCAGGATTCGCCGGAAGAATCATCTTCGTCTGATGCTCTGACTGCTTCCGGTTCGGAAACCACGGCTGCCGCAACCGAAACCTATCAGACCACCGCAGCGACCGAAACCACGACGGTTTCCATGCAGACAACAGCACCAGCACAGACGGAATCTGCTCCGGCAATGACGCTGGTTTCGGATGCAAAAGGGGCATCCTATTATACATTCCGAACAGATGCATTATTGGAAAGCCATTATGAAAAGCATGGAATTGAAATGGGGTTTGACAGTGCAGCCGCCTATGAAGCGGCAGCGAATGCCGTCATTGCGAATCCGGAAGTTCTGCACAAGTATGAATCAGAGGACGGCGACGACGTGTATTATTTAGCCGATACCAATGAATTTGTGGTGGTTTCCGTGGACGGTTACTTGCGAACCTATTTTGAACCGTCCGCCGGCATGGCATATTATGAACGGCAGTAAGGAGAGAGAAACGCAGATGAAATCGTATTTAGAGATTGGAAAAATCGTCACCCTGCATGGGCTGCGTGGCGATGTAAAGGTACAGCCTTGGTGTGATGATGCGGAATTTCTATGTGAATTTCCGGTGTTATACTTGGGAAAAGAGAAGAAAGAAGTGGAAGTATCCCACGCTCGCCCACAAAAAAACATGGTGCTGCTGCATCTGGAAGGCTATGACACCCCAGAACAGGCAGAAACCCTCCGCAATCAGATTTTATACCTGAATCGGGAAGATGTTGAACTGGAAGAGGGAACGTATTTCATTCAGGACTTGATTGGTCTGGATGTTATAGATGCAGACAATGGAACGGCTTACGGAACACTGAAAGATGTCCTGCAAACCGGAGCGAATGATGTCTATGTCGTACAGGCAGAGGGTGGAAAGGAACTTCTGATTCCAGCCATTCCGGATGTCATTGTAGAAACAAACATAGAAGAACACTGCATGAAAATTCGACCATTGGAGGGCTTATTGGATGCAAATTGACATTGCAACCCTGTTTCCGGAAATGTGTGATGCGGTTTTACAGGAGAGCATTCTCGGCAGAGCACAGAAAAGCGGTGCGATTTCCGTGCAGTGCTGGAACATTCGGGATTATACGCTGAACAAGCACAAGCGTGTGGATGATGTGCCATATGGCGGCGGACGAGGCATGGTCATGCAGGCAGACCCGATCTATCGCTGCTGGGAGGCAGTCTGTGCAGAACGAGAGTCCAAACCGCATTGTATTTATCTTTCTCCGAAAGGCAGCGTGTTCACGCAGCAGAAAGCGGTTGCATTATCGCAGCTGCCGCATTTATTTTTGCTTTGCGGGCATTATGAGGGAATTGATCAGCGAATTTTGGATACCATAATAGACGAGGAGATTTCCATCGGGGACTATGTGCTGACGGGCGGAGAACTGCCAGCATTGGTTCTGACGGATGCCGTTGCAAGAATGTGCGAGGGCGTGTTGCCGGATGCAGTCTGTTTTGAAGAGGAGAGCCATTATAACGGCTTGCTGGAATATCCGCAATATACCCGTCCAGAAGTCTGGCATGAGCAGGCTGTTCCACCAGTTTTACTGTCCGGACACCACAAAAATATTGAAACTTGGCGGTTTGCTGCCAGCTTACAGGAAACCAAAGAGAAACGTCCGGATCTTTATGCAAAGTATGTTGACAAAAAATAGAGAAAAACAGTCACCCCATTTTAACAAACTGTGAGTGAAAAAAATCAACAGTTTTTCATGTTGTGATTATACACAAAAGGGGCTGGATTGTGTAACAGCGTTTGCGACAATGCATAGAATTTTTTTGGAAAAGCACCTTTTTTCGCAAATTGTGCGTTGACAGACCTGGGAAAATCCGCTATAATGAAAATAGTGAAAGGCACTGGCAGCCAAAAGCTGCAATGAAGTTGGGAAAGTAAATTTTCAATATATAAGATGGGAGAGTTTGTTTATGTACAGTAAAGATGTAATGGTACAGAATCAGGTTGGTCTGCACGCAAGACCGGCTACATTCTTTATTCAGAAGGCGAACGAATTCCGTTCCTCTATCTGGATCGAAAAGGAAGAACGTCGTGTAAACGCGAAGAGCCTGCTGGGCATTTTGTCCTTGGGAATCATTGGCGGTACACAGATCAAGATTATCGCTGATGGTGCAGATGAACAGGCTGCTGTAAATGCACTGGTAGAACTGGTAGAAAGCGGCTTTAGCGAAGAAACAAGATAACAGTATGTTGCCTTTTCACAATTGGTAAGCACAATCTGAATGAATCACGAGATTTCGTGAAAACTCACAGGAGAGAACACCCGAAAGGGCATTCGTTCTTCTGTGAGGTTTTTTATATGCTTTTTTGGGTGAGTGGTGCGGTTACGAACCAACTTGTCCGAACCGCACCATGTTTTCACAGAAAATCCCATACCCTTTGGTTGGGTCATCGACAAATACATGCGTGACAGCACCGACGAGTTTTCCATTTTGCAGAATCGGGCTGCCGCTCATCCCCTGTACGATTCCGCCAGTTTCCTGCAACAGGGTGGGGTCTGTGACAGAGAGCACCATGTTTTGTGTGCTGTCGCTGCCATTGTAATCAATTTCTTCAATTTCAATGGTATACGATGCGGGTTCTGTGCCGGAGATGGTGCAAAGAATGGTGGCTTCTCCGGGGACAACTTCCTGCTTGAACGCCATAGGAATCGCTTCTGTGTTCGGGGCTGGATTTTGATTCAGCATGCCAAATACGCCACAGCGATTGTTACAGAGCAGCTTTCCGAATGGTTCGGCACCGTCTAAAAATTGTCCTTGTAACATCCCCGGCTTTCCGGCACTGCCCTTTTGAACACCTTGAATCTGAACAGGGCAGGTTTCACCCTCTGAGATGGGGATACACGTTCCCGTGTCCGTGTCGCAGATGGGATGCCCCAGTCCGCCGAATGCACCGCTTTCCGGCTCATAGAACGTAAATGTGCCAACGCCAGCAGTGCTGTCCCGTACCCATAGCCCTGTTTCATACTGTTGGTCAGCGGTGGAATAGACGGGATGCACCGTTAGTGTCTGTTCTTTTCCCTCTCGTTGAATGGTAATCGAAAGCGGCTCGCTGCCAGCATTGCGAATAGAGGCTTGTACCTCTTCACTGCTGTTGACAGGAACGGCATTGATGGCATGAATCATATCGCCTTTTTGAAAGCCGGCATCTTCTGCGGGACAGCAAGCGCCATCGGTACTGGTGACGTTTCCAAATCCCACGACCATGACACCATCCATGTGCAGTTTAATGCCAAACGGCTGACCGCAGGGGACAAAAGACGGAGCTGCAATGGTTTGTACTGAAACGGTCTTAATTGGGACAATGCCGAATAGACATAGTGTATACTGTTCTTCGGTTGCAGCGGTGCTGGAAAAGGCAGCCTTAACTTGTTCTGGTTCAGATTCTGCGGTGATGTGCAGGGCGGTGGAGAGTGCCAGTGCAGAACCATTCCGGACATAATAGCTGTCCGGCAGCCGCCAGGCATAATATCCGGCAGCTGCATAGACGGGAAGCACTGTCAGCAGCATTGCCGCAGCAAGGCGGCGAAACCATGTTTGCATAAAGAACCTTCTTTCTTCAAATCTAGAATGCAACCCTTGCATTCTGAGAATACTATGTACCGATTTGGGGCGATTATTGTAGGCAAATGACCGGGTAATTTGGATGGAACAATCCGGAAAATCGGCAGCTTGTCCAAATCTCTAAAATGATTGGAAAATGTAACAAGAATGTCGCAAATCCGTTTCATTTGTCTGCGATAATCTGTAAAAAATGAAAAATCATAGAATTGTTATGAAAAACTAGTTGTCGATTTTGTGATATTTTATGGAATTCTCTCTTTTTTGACAAAAATCGACAACATCTTCTCTTGCAGAAATGTTGTAATTGTGTTAAAATGATACTAGTAGGTTGAGAAAAAGGGAGGAGACCCCAAAATGGACAGCAAAATCAAAGTCTTGATTGGTGATGATAGTGCGGAATACGGCATCGCATGTGCCAGCAGCCTGCGGGCAGCCGGTCTGTACGTCATTACCAGAAGAAAGGATGGACGGACACTCGTCGATGCGATTCAGCATGATGCACCGGATGTGGTCATCGTGGATGCGGTTTTACCGAATCTCGATGCGATGGAACTCATGCGGCGTGTCCGTTCCGGAACGGGCAAGCAACCCTATTTTATTGTAACATCAGCATATGATAGTGCATTTATAGAGAAACAGGCGATGGAGTCAGGTGCATCTTATTTTATGCTGAAGCCGTTCAATTTGGAGATGCTGGGACAGAGAATCATTCGGCTGGTACAGGGTGACCAGAAAGAACCAACCAAAGAGATAGAAGAAGATTTGGAGTTCGTTGTAACCGAAACGATTCATCAGCTGGGTGTCCCTGCACACATCAAAGGGTATCATTATCTGCGGGTAGCCATTTTGCTTTCGATTGACAATCAGGAATTGTTGGAGAGCGTCACAAAAATGCTCTATCCCGCAGTGGCAAAACATTTTGATACCACCTCGTCCCGTGTGGAGCGTGCCATTCGCCACGCCATTGAAATTGCATGGGATCGGGGCGACTTGGATACGTTAAATACTTTCTTCGGATATACGGTCAATACGGCAAAAGGCAAGCCGACCAACTCCGAATTTATTGCGTTGATTACGGATAAATTGCGGCTGCAATACCGCCGAAATAAACGGCGGTGGGCATAAGCGAATTTGGATTCCCTCCGGTTTTTGGAAAGCGGAACATCCAGATTCCAAAAGCCGCATAAATATATTTTATGCAGGAGGCTGAATCAATATGCAGTTTGAACAAAAAACACTTTCCGAAATCCAGTGGAATCCATTTGATATGATTGGAAAACAGTGGTACTTACTGACCGCCGGCGGTCTGTCCGATTATAACACCATGACCGCATCATGGGGCTTTATGGGTGAAATGTGGGGAAAGCCGTCTTTCCTCTGTGGTGTTCGGACGAATCGACATACCCTTCCGTTTATGGAACAGAACGACTGTTTCAGTGTGTCATTTTTTGAGGAATCCCAGCGTGCAGCGTTGCAGTTCTGTGGCACACATTCCGGCAGAGATTGCGACAAGGCAAAGGAAACAGGGCTGACACCAGTCGAATTAGATGGTGTTGCAACATTTGCAGAAGCAAAGCTGGTTCTGATTTGCAAGAAACAGTATACCGATATGCTGAAGCCGGAGGGGTTTTTGATTCCGGAAACTTACCAGAGATGGTATAACACCGACCCACTGCATAAATTATTTGTCGGTGAAATTCTGGCAGCCTATGAAAGAACGGATGCCTGAGCCGATGGTTTGCAAAATCTGTAAGAAATGAAAAGTTTCATCAGAAGAAACGCTGTGCCTGCTCTGTTGGAGTGGGGGACAGCGTTTTCTGTTTTTGTGGGCTTTATGCATGGGAAATGCATATATACAGAAAAACGCTCCAAAGTATTCACGTTGAGGAATCCCAGTGTGCAGCATTACAATATTTACAGAAGCAAGCTGGTTCTGATTTGCAAGAAACAGTATACTGATATGTTGAAGCCGGAGGGATTTTTGATTCCGGAAACTTACCAGAGATGGTATAACACTGACCCGCTGCATAAATTATTTGTCGGTGAAATTCTGGCAGCCTATGAAAGAACGGATGCCTGAGCCGATGGTTTGCAAAATCTGTAAGAAATGAAAAGTTTCATCAGAAGAAACGCTGTGCCTGCTCTGTTGGAGTGGGGGACAGCGTTTTCTGTTTTTGTGGGCTTTATGCATGGGAAATGCATATATACAGAAAAACGCTCCAAAATATTCATTTCAAATGAATATTATCCAAAAAAGGGCGGTTAACAAAAATTTTTCATGCATATTTATACAGAAATGCTTGACATTTCCGAAAAAGCGTGTATAATAGAAAGCAGTGACAGCATAAGCCGCTGCTTTCCGGCGGATGGTTGCTGATGACAATTTTTGAAAACAAAAATGGAGGAGTTCCCTATGGCAAAGGAAATTAAAAAAGTCGTTCTGGCTTATTCGGGCGGACTGGATACATCCATCATTATTCCGTGGCTGAAAGAAAATTATAATAACTGCGAAGTTATCGCTGTTTCTGCTGACGTTGGACAGGGTACAGAACTGGACGGACTGGAAGAAAAGGCAATCAAGACCGGTGCTTCTAAGCTCATCGTTTTGGATCTGAAGGATGAATTCGTAAACGATTATGTATTCCCGACTGTACAGGCTGGTGCTGTTTATGAAAACCGGTATCTGCTGGGTACTTCTTTTGCAAGACCGATCATCGGCAAGCGGCTGGCTGAAATCGCACTCAAAGAAGGTGCAGATGCCATCTGCCACGGTGCAACCGGTAAGGGTAACGACCAGGTTCGGTTTGAACTGGCAATCAAGGCATATGCTCCGGATATGAAGATCATCGCTCCGTGGAGAGAATGGTCGATCAAGAGCCGTGACGAAGAAATCGACTATGCAGAAGCACACAACATTCCGCTGAAGATTAACCGGGAAACCAACTACTCCAAGGATAAGAACCTGTGGCATCTGTCTCACGAAGGTCTGGATCTGGAAGATCCGGCAAATGAACCGCAGTATGAAAAGGAAGGCTTCCTCGAACTGGGCGTTTCTCCGATTGATGCTCCGGACAAGCCGACTTATGTAACCATTCACTTTGAAAAGGGTATCCCGACTGCCATCGACGGCAAGGAAATGGGCGGCGTTGAAATCGTTGAAACCCTGAACAAGCTGGGCGGCGAAAATGGCATTGGTCTGGCTGACCTCGTAGAAAACCGTCTGGTTGGTATGAAGTCCAGAGGCGTTTATGAAACACCGGGCGGTACGATTCTGTACCACGCACACGATGTTCTGGAAACCATCACACTGGACAAGGAAACTGCAAGAATCAAGCAGTACCTGAGCATTAAGTTCGCTGACATCGTATACAACGGTCAGTGGTATACACCGCTGCGGGAAGCTCTGACTGCATTTGTCAACGAAACCCAGAAGACAGTAACTGGTGATGTAAAGCTGAAGCTGTACAAGGGCAATATCATCAACGCAGGTGTTACTTCTCCGTACACTCTGTATGATGAAGAAGTTGCAACTTTCGATGCAGAAGATGTTTACAACCAGAAGGATGCAGAAGGCTTTATCAATCTGTTCGGTCTGCCGATTCATGTAAAGGCAAAGCTCGACCAGAAGCGTGGCAAGTAAGCAGCTGTATTTTTTAGGACGAATCAACAGAAAAGCCGGCTTCCATGCCGGCTTTTTTCGATGGTGCAGAGGAAAGAATCCTGCACCGATAGAAAGGACGTTATCGTATGGCTTTATGGGCAGGAAGATTTTCAAAGGAAATTGATGCAGGCGTAAACGCTTTTAACTCGTCTATTTCCTTTGATGCAAGAATGTATCGGCAGGATATTGAAGGCAGTATTGCACATGCAACCATGCTGGGCGACTGCGGTATTATTCCGAAGGAAGACAGTGTACAAATTATTCAGGGCTTGAAAGAAATTTTAGCCGATTTGGACAGTGGAAAGCTGGAATTTGACCCGAATGCAGAAGATATTCATATGTTTGTAGAAGCAGAACTAACAAAGCGGTATGGCGATGTCGGAAAGCGGCTACATACTTCTCGTTCGAGAAATGACCAAGTTGCATTGGACTTGCGGCTATATCTGCGGACAGAAATCGCAGAAATTCGGGCACTGGTGCGGAAACTCTGCAAAACACTGGTGAATGTTGCGGAACAGCACACCGAAACGGTAATGCCGGGCTATACCCATTTGCAGCGTGCACAACCGGTGACGTTTGCACATCATCTGCTGGCATATGTACAGATGTTGCTGCGGGATTTGGGCAGACTGGATGACACCGAAAAGCGAATGAATGTTTGTCCGCTGGGCAGCGGTGCTCTGGCAGGAACAACTTACCACATCAATCGAGAACAGACCGCAGAACTGCTGGGCTTTGATGCTCCGATGGCAAACAGCTTGGATGGCGTTTCTGACCGAGATTATTGTATTGAACTGGCAAACGCCATTTCTCTGATTATGATGCATCTTTCTCGGTTCTCCGAAGAAGTCATTCTGTGGTGCTCTTGGGAATTTAAGTTTATTGAATTGGATGATGCCTTTGCAACTGGCTCTTCCATCATGCCGCAGAAGAAAAATCCGGATATCACGGAACTGATTCGGGGCAAGACTGCTCGGGTTTACGGTGATTTGCAGACGTTGTTCGTGATGATGAAGGGCACACCGCTGGCATATAACAAGGATATGCAGGAAGATAAGGAAGCCATTTTCGATGCAGTGGATACTGTGAAACTGTGTCTGGAAACCTTCATCCCGATGATTGCAACCATGACCGTTCGGAAAGATAATATGCGTGCAGCTGCTGCAAAGGGCTTTATCAATGCAACCGACTGTGCAGATTATCTGGTAAAGAAGGGTATGCCATTCCGGGATGCTTATAAGATTTCTGGTACACTCGTTGCGAAGTGCATTCGGGAAAATCTGACCCTCGAAACTCTGCCGCTCGAAGCCTATCAGGAAATGACACCGCTGTTCACAGAGGATATTTATGATGCCATCAGCTTGGAAACCTGTGTAAAGGGCAGAGTTTCTCAGGGTGGCCCTTCTCCGAAGGCAGTTGCTGTTCAGTTGGAACAGGTCAAGAATATTTTAGCAAGCTGGGAATAAGTAAAAATTGCAATGAAAAATCGATTAAAATGGATTGTTCCGCTCTGCCTGCTCGCTGTGCTGGTGTTGGTGCTGGGAGAATGCTTGATTGGTCTGGTCTGGAATCTGGGTATGACAGCTTCTAGAATCTGGCTGATTGTTGTGATTCTGGCAACCTGTGCGGTAAGCGTTTGGCTGGGGCTGCGGAACGAAAAGGAATGAGAAAAGCATGGGCGTAAATGTATTTATTGATGGACAGGCTGGAACAACTGGTCTGCGAATTTTAGACCGGTTTGCAAACCGGAACGATATTACTTTGCTGCAAATTGACCCGGAAAAGCGGAAAGACGCTGCGGAACGGAAACGGTTGATTAACAGCAGTGACTACACATTTTTGTGCCTGCCGGATGCAGCAGCCAGAGAAGCCGTTTCTCTGATTGAAAACCCAGATGTGCGGGTGATTGATGCATCCACTGCACACCGTATCCATCCGGACTGGGCATATGGTTTTCCGGAATTATCCGCTGCACATCGGGAGAAAATCCGGACATCGAAACGGGTTGCCGTTCCGGGCTGCTATGCAAGTGGATTTAATGCGTTGGTTTATCCGATGGTGCAGCATGGCATCATTGGTGCAGATTATCCGGTACAGTGCTTTGCAGTTTCCGGTTACAGCGGCGGCGGCAATAAGATGATTGCAGAAATTCAGTCGCCGGATTGTCCGGAAGAGTCAAAAAGCCCTCGGTTTTATGGGCTGGCAAACAATCATAAACACCTGCCGGAAATGCAGAAGATTTCCGGACTGGCAAACAAGCCGATGTTTACCCCGATTGTAGACGATTTCTTCAACGGCATGGTGGTTTGCGTATCCGTACAGTCTGCAATTGCCGGACATGCTGTTACACCGGAAGCTGTTCATGCAATGTATGCAGAACACTATCAGGGACAGAACTTTGTCAAGGTGATGCCGTTGCTCACCAGCGAAGAAATGACACCGTTCAAGCTGTCCTCGAACGACTTACGGGATACAAACCTGATGCAGATTTTTGTATTCGGCAGTGCTGACCAAGTATTGCTGTGTGCACGTCTGGACAACCTCGGAAAGGGTGCATCTGGTGCAGCAGTTCAGTGTCTGAATATTATGATGGGCATTGATGAAACCACAGGACTGCTCTAATGGCAACATGGGTCATCCATCTGCGGGTAGCGGATGCCCTGCGGAATCGCTGGCAGCCGCTGCAAACGCTGCCGGAATTGCCGTTTGTCGTTGGGAATCTCGCACCAGATGGCGGCGTGGAGGTATCTCCGCATGTTTATGTGCCGGATTCTGCAACGACCCACTGGACACCGACCGGAAAGAAACGGGATATTGATGCAGAGGCGTTTTGTCGGGCATACCTGCAAAATCCAGCATTAACGCCGGAGCAAACGGCATTTTATCGGGGCTATGAAGCCCATCTCCGGACGGATGTGGAATGGATTTGGCAGATTCTAAAGCCGTTGAAGCAGAAGTTGGGCATTGCCCATTTTACCGGAACACCCTATGATGGACTGCTGCGGCAGAATTTGACGTATTTGGAGCAGGCGTTTTGCCGACAGGCAAAATCGTTTCCAGCGTGGGAACTGGCACAGCAAACAAAGGCATTTCCGAACGATGTTTTGCCGTATTATGCGGAAGATACACTAACGCTGAAGTTGCAGGAATTGCGGGAGCGATATGCAGAACCCGTTGCACCGCCGGAACCGTATTTGGTTACAGCAGAACAGCTGGATGAATTTGTCCGGCAGACGGTGGGACAGATTGTCAGCGTGTGGCAGAAAAAGGAAAATCAATCCTCCTGAAACAGGAGCAATTTTAAAGCAGGTGTTTTGCCGACAGGCAGAATCGTTTCCGAATGATGTTTTGCCGTATTATGCAGAAGATATGCGAACGCTGAAGTTACAGAAACTACGGGAACGATATGCAGAACCTGTTGCACCGCCGGAACCGTATTTGGTTACAGCGGAGCAGCTGGATGCATTTGTCCGGCAGACGGTGGAACAGATTATCAGCGTGTGGTGGAAAAAGGAAAATCAATCCTCCTGAAACAGGAGCAATCCAACAGGGAAAGAGGAACAAGCATGAAAGCATTTGAAGGCTATACCTATCTGGATGGCGGAATCTGTGCTGCAAAGGGATTTCAGGCAAGCGGTACTTATTGCGGCATCAAAAAGGCGATGGCTCCGGACAGCAACGAAGGAGAAATCGGCAAGGAAAAAAATGATATTGCATTGGTGGTTGCAGATACCCTTTGTAACACCGCTGCGGTTTATACACAGAATAAAGTAAAAGGTGCACCCATTCTGGTAATGAAGAAGCATCTGGCTGCAACAGGCGGAAAGGCACGGGCTTTGATTGCCAATTCAAAGAATGCCAACACCTGCAATGCAGACGGCGAAGAAAAGGCAGAAGCAATGTGCAAGCTGACCGCCGATGCACTGGGCATTGCACCGGAAGAAGTAATGGTTATGTCCACCGGTGTCATCGGGCAGATTTTACCGTTAGAGCCGATTGAAAAGGCAATTCCGGTATTGTGTGAGAAGCTCTCTCCGAATGGAAATTTAGAGGCAGCAACTGCAATTATGACCACAGATACTGTTTCTAAGGAAGTGGCAGTTTCCTTTACACTGGACGGAAAAACTTGTCACCTCGGCGGCATGGCAAAGGGCAGCGGAATGATTCACCCGAACATGGCAACGACCTTGAATTGTATCACCACAGACGCTGCAATTTCTGCGGAACTGCTGCAAACAGCTCTGTCCGATGTCGTAAAGGTGACTTATAACTGTTTGTCTGTCGATGGCGACCAGTCCACCAATGATACTTGTATGGTGATGGCATCCGGTTTGGCTGGCAATGCAGAGATTACCGAACAGAATGCAGATTATGCCGTTTTCCGGCAGGCATTGTATATTGTCATGATGAACCTGACTCGAAAGCTTGCAAAGGATGGCGAAGGGGCTTCCAAGCTGTTGGAATGCACGGTATCCGGTGCAAAGGATTTGGATACTGCCATCATCATTGCAAAGAGCGTGATTTGTTCGCCACTGTTTAAGTGTGCAATGTTCGGAGCAGATGCTAACTGGGGCAGAGTGCTGTGTGCCGTTGGATATGCACCGGCAGAATTCGACATTCACGCTGTTTCTGTAACGCTTGCATCTCGTGCCGGTTCGGTACTGGTTTGTGAACATGGAGCAGGCGTTGCATTCTCCGAAGAAGAAGCAAAGAAAATTTTGCTGGAAGATGAAATTCAGATTCTGGTTTCTGTCGGCGATGGTGCAGGCACTGCAACCGCATGGGGCTGCGACCTGACCTATGATTATGTAAAAATCAATGGGGACTATCGTTCATAAGCGAAAAGAGAAAGGGGACTTCCCAAATGGAGGAAAATTATAATAAATTGCGTGCACAGGTACTGGTAGATGCTCTGCCGTATATTCAGAAGTACAACGATAAAATTGTAGTTGTCAAGTATGGCGGAAATGCAATGACCAACGAAAAACTGAAGCAGGCAGTCATGAGCGACATTGTTTTGCTGTCCCTCGTGGGCGTAAAAGTTGTGTTGGTACATGGCGGCGGCCCTGAAATTTCCGATATGCTGAACCGTCTGCACATTGAAAATAAGTTCATCGGCGGTTTGCGGTATACGGACAAGGATACCGTTGATGTGGTAAAAATGGTACTGGCTGGCAAGGTCAACAAGGAATTGGTGACACTGCTGAGCCGGAATCACGGCAAGGCATTGGGACTTTGCGGGATTGACGGCGATATGCTGCGTGCAGAACGTAAGTTTGGTGCAAACGGCGAAGATTTGGGTTATGTTGGTGATATTACCAGTGTCAATGAACAGCCGATTTTAGATGCACTTTCTAATGGCTATATTCCGGTTATTGCAACCGTTGCTTCTGACGAACTGGGACAGACTTATAATGTCAATGCAGATACCGCAGCTGCTCGGATTGCAGCACAGCTGCGTGCAGAAAACCTGATTCTGATGACGGATATTGCTGGATTGCTGCGGAATAAGGATGACCCGTCTACCTTGATTCCGAACGTGAATGTCAGTGAAGTACCGTTCCTGAAGCGGAAGGGCATTATCTCCGGCGGTATGATTCCGAAGATTGATTGCTGCGTGGAAGCCGTTCGAAGAGGGGTTAAGAAAACTGCTATCATTGACGGCAGAGTGCCGCATTCCATCTTGATTGAAACCTTATCCAGCGAGGGCATTGGTACACAGTTCCGCTAAATATCGCATATGCGAAGCATGAACCGAAAAGTTTTTCGGTGCAGCAGTTTTTCAAAAATGCTGCCGAGGTGTGGGCGAGCAGCCCACATTTGCGAAGCAAATAGCAGAACGGAACAACGAAATCAAACAAAAATCTAAGAGCGAATTGAAAGAATCGCAATTGCCTTTGAAGTGAAAAGACTGTAATGCGAAACAAGGTTTCAGGGGCAATTGCGATTCCAAAGGCAAACAGCGAAGCGTATTTGCCGAACCGGATGCAATCGGTTTTTTTAAGAGCCACCCCACCATCTATACTCAGCAACAAAGAAACGAGGACAACATGAAACAACACTGCCCTTCTTGCGGAAAGAAATTTGATTATGAACAGCACGGTTGGATTTGTCCATTTTGTGGGCAAGTCATTCTGGACAGTACAGAGCAGACGATTCACCAGCAGGAAACGACATCACCGCCCCCTGCGAAAAAGCCATCATGTAAGCTGAAAAAATTGTCGGTACTTTTCACGGTTGGATTGCTGCTGACGGTGAGCAGTTTCGGATATCGGATTGGAAAAAATCTGATTTACCTGCGACAGAAGCAGACTTCTGAACCAGTTTCCTATCCAGTGGAAACGATAGAAATGCAGCAGACCATTTCCATTGAACCTTATCAGCTTACCATTCAGCAGGCATATTTGTTTCCGCAAACGCTGATTACTGCACCAAAATCCGGCGAATATCTGGCAGTTTCCTATACGAGCAGCGGAAAAAGTTCGGACAGCAGCATACAGCGAATCGATGATGTTGCATGGGCAGCGTTAAAATTCGAACAGACAAACCAGTATATTACGCCGTTGTCGTTGAGCGATGTTACAGGCAGTGATGCAATCTGGAGCGACTTGTCGGATATGGGTGTGGATTGGGAACTACATAACGGAACGGGAATTTTGTTGTTTTTGTTGCCGGAAGAAACAGATTTGGAACAGCTGAACCTTTGTATTTTCGCCGGAACGGAAAGCGAAGATGCCCATCGGTATGCACAGAACGCCGTAGCAGTGCAGACGGTTTATGAAATATCGCTGACTGTGACCAATTCAAGCGATACGGAGGGCATGGATGTATGAGGATGCGAGTGAAAAAACATATCTGTGTTCAGAAACACATTCCCAGTGTGAAAAAACATCCGCTTGCATGGTTTTGGGTGGTTCTGTGTGTGTTGATTCTGTTGGAATCTCGGGTCTGTGATTGGACAGAGCGACTAGTGGCAGAAAAATCCTCGTTCGAGGGCAGCGGTTCTCTTCAGATTGAACAGGCAATACTCTTTGCAGGAAATGCCGGAGAATCGGATTCTTTGTATGATTTGACGGTGACGCTGCACAATGTCGGCGATACACTGGAAAAATACCTGCCACAGCTTTATGTGATGGAGAGCGAGCAGCTGGATAACAGCAAGATGCATCTTTCTTTGCAGCCGATTTCGCTCTATGAGGAAATCAACGCTGCTGGCGTGGATAATTATGATATCGACCTTTGTATTCCGTCGGGGCAGACGGTAACAGTGTCCTATTCGGTGACAGTGTCGGATTATCAGGAAATACAAGCACTGCGAGATGACGGAAAAACAGTATCTGTTTCTCTTTCAAATCGGAAAGCGAAACAAAATGTCTGCGTGCCGTTGCAGTTTATGGAAATAGAAACAGGAGAAAAAGGAGGAATTTGACATGACAACACAGGAAAAGCAAAATCAATATATTATGGGAACATATGGTCGGTTTCCAGTTGTATTGGAACAGGGCAAGCAGGAATCCTGTCAGGATGAAACCGGAAAGCAGTATATCGACTTCGGCAGCGGCATCGGAACGAATTCTTTGGGCTACTGCAATGAAGCATGGGTCAATGCCGTTTGCAAGCAGGCACAGACCTTGCAGCACACTTCCAACCTGTATTATACAAAAGCACAGGCAGATTTTGCAGAGGCACTCTGTAAGGCAACTGGATATCAGGACTTATTTTTCTGCAACAGCGGTGCAGAAGCGAATGAATGTGCCATCAAGCTGGCAAGAAAGTATAGCTTTGATAAATACGGAAAGGGTCGGCATAAGATTCTAACACTGGTGAATTCGTTCCATGGCAGAACCATGGCAACTCTCTCTGCAACTGGACAGGATGTGTTCCACAACTATTTCTTCCCGTTCTTGGAAGGCTTTGATTATGTCGTTGCAAATGATATTGCCGATTTGGATGCAAAGCTGGATGATACCGTCTGTGCGATTCTGATTGAATATGTACAGGGTGAAGGCGGTGTCATGGCACTGGAACAGGATTTTGTCGATGCCATTTATGATCGTTGTGCAAAGCGGGATATTCTGGTCATGACCGATGAAGTACAAACGGGCATGGGCAGAACTGGCACATTGCTGGCTGGCGAACAGTTCGGACATCATGCGGATGTCGTTACGCTGGCAAAGGGCATTGCTGGCGGTCTGCCAATGGGGGCTTGTCTGGCAAATGAAAAGTGTTCTGGTGTTCTGGATAAGTCCTCTCATGGTTCTACATTCGGCGGAAATCCGGTTTGCTGTGCAGGTGGACTGGCTGTTTTGCAGACATTGACCGCAGATGGTTTCCTTGCAAGCGTACAGGAAAAAGCTGCTTACCTCCGGGAAAAGCTGGCAAAGCTGCCGCATGTACAGGCAATTACCGGTTTAGGCTTGATGGTTGGTATTCAGCTGGATGCAGATAAAAAGGCGATTGATGTTGTAAATGCTGCATTGGAACAGGGTCTGTTGCTGCTGACGGCAAAAGACCGGGTACGGTTGCTGCCGCCGCTGACGATTTCCAAGGATGAATTGGATCGTGGCGTTGCCATCTTAGCAGACGTATTGAGTAAGTAAGTTTTTAATATCAAAAAAGGAGCGTATGAAGTTATGAAACATTTATTGAAGATGCTCGACCTGAGCGGAGAAGAAATTCTGGAAATTCTGGATTTGGCTGACCAGCTGAAGTATGAACTGAAGCACAGCATTCCGCATCCATATCTGAAAGGCAAGTCCATCGGCTTGATTTTCCAGAAGGCATCGACTCGGACACGGGTTTCCTTTGAAACTGGTATGTATCAGCTGGGCGGTCATGCACTGTTCCTGTCTGCAAGCGATTTGCAGATTGGACGGGGCGAACCAGTACAGGATACCGCAAGAGTATTGTCCCGGTATCTGAACGGTATCATGATTCGGACATTTGAACAGAAAGAAGTGGAAGACTTGGCAGAATACGGCAGCATTCCGGTTATCAACGGACTGACCGATTTCAGCCATCCGTGCCAGGTACTCGCAGACCTGATGACCATTCGGGAACGCAAGAGCACATTTGACGGTTTGAAGATGTGCTTTATTGGGGATGGCAACAACATGGCAAATTCTCTGATTGTTGGCGGTCTGAAAGTGGGCATGGAAGTTTCGATTGCTTGCCCAGAGGGCTATCACCCAGACCCGCAGGTTCTGGAATTTGCAAAGGCATATGGCGACAAGTTCACACTGACAGACCAGCCGCTAGAAGCTGCAAAGGATGCAGACGTTGTAATTACAGACGTTTGGGCATCTATGGGACAGGAAGGCGAAGCAGAAAAGCGGAAGGTTGCCTTCAACGGCTATCAGATTAACGATGATGTAATGGCACAGGCTCATGCAGATGCAATGGTACTGCACTGCCTGCCGGCACATCGGGAAGAAGAAATCACCGAAAAGGTATTTGAAGCTCACGCTGATGAAATCTTTGAAGAAGCAGAAAACCGTCTGCACGCACAGAAAGCCGTTATGGTAAAGCTGATGAAGTAAGCGGATAGTCATAGAAATAGAATTACTGATAAAAAACAGCCTCGGAGTGATTCCGGGGCTGTTTTTGCTGATGGGAGAAATTAATTTTCGATTTGCCGTTCAATCTCTTTTACAATGTCGCTCATAGAAACATTTAATGCAGTAGAGATGCGGTAGAGTGTTTCCAGTGTCGGTTTTCGTTCGCCTCGTTCAATGGCACTTAAATGTGTGCGTCCGATGTCAGCCAGACCGCTTAGAACTTCCTGAGAAACGCCCTTTTTCTTTCTGAATGCTGCAATCACTTGCCCGACAATTTTCGGGTTTAATGTGGCATGATACAAGCATATCCACCCCCTTTCTGCTTTTATGATAAACGGTTTTTAGAAAAAACATGAGCACATATGTTGACAAGTGAATACATATGTGTTATAATGAGAAAAAGAAAACAGGAGGTATGTTTTCTGAAAGGGAGAAAGGAGGAAATAAAAATGCGTCATTGTCAATATTGTGATGCTCTAAATCCAGATGATGCACTGCAATGCGGAAACTGTGGGAAATCGCTTCCGCCCGCCGGAAAAAATATTGTGAGTTCCAGCGATAAAATTCCAGAGAATGCAGGACTCAAGTTGCAAGTGCTGGCAAGAATTATTTTTGCAGTGATTCTGGTTTGCGGGGAAATTTTGGGATATTTGAACATCAAAGAAGAAGAAATTGCGATTGGTGTTGCTTATGTGCTCATTTCACCGCTGCTTGCTTATTTGAATATGATTGTCTTGCATGCGTTCGGGGAATTGTGCGAAAATGTAAGCGGTGCTCGTTATTATTTGTATCAACTGAATAAGAAGTAAGAGAAAAAATAGATTTCTCAGAACAGTCACGTTGGTGTAAAAGCAAGCGTGGCTGTTTTTTAATGTGGGGATCTCTGTTAAATTTCTATAATTTTCTGTTTATCTATTAATTTATAACAATTTCGTAAAATAATTAATGTATAATTTGGTAAAAAGAGGCTGTTATGCAGCAAAATGGATTAGGAGGAATCATCAATGAAAACTTGTAGAAATTGTGGAAGAGTCAATTCCGATACTGCCCAGCATTGCATTCAATGCGGAAATTTGTTGCCGCAGCAGAGCGATAACATGCAGTCGTATAATGGAAATATGGGCAATATGGGCAACATGGTGCAAACTAAAAGCAATGGACTTTTTCGAAATGCAGGGGCAAAGCTGAAAGTACTGGCGATTGTTGTTTTTGTTATGGCGATTATTGGTGGCCTTATTGGTGGAATTTCGCTTATAGCAATGGGAGCAGATGCCTATTTTGGCGGTGGCTTTCTCATTACCATCGGAATTATTATGATTTTAGTTTCTCCATTATTTGGTTGGCTGAACGCCATTATGCTGTATGCGTTCGGGGAACTGTGCGAAAATGTGAACGATATCCGCAATCAAAAGCAGTAAAGTAAAAAATTATAATGAAAACGAAGGTGCAAGATTGAAAGTCATTGCATGGGTTATCTTTGCGATCATTCTGTTATTTGGAGAATTGCTTGGATTTGGTTTGGCAGCTGCTATCAGAAATAACGGCGGTTTTGCTTTTTATCTCATGGATAACATCGGATTGCAGTTTATTATTGGTGTCATTGTGATGATTGCGACACCAATTATCGGATTTTTGAGTATGATTAAAATTCGTGCAATTGGTGATTTTTATGAAAACATGGGAAAATAAGAGGGAGGATTAAGTATGAAGAAAGTGATTGGAATCACAATAGCAGTCTTTATGCTTACTGGCAATTTGGTGGGATGCGGCAATAGTGATACAGAGAAGTCGAAAACAGCTACTGCAACATCCATAGAAACACAGGCGGAAACAGAAGAAACAGTAGAAACAACAACAAGAGCGGATTCCAAAGATGGTTGGGGCAGCACAACTTCTAATATGGGGACAGATACTGGGAATTTTACAAAGCTGCGGTGTGGAATGTCCTTGACCGAACTGGCAGATTTGGGATATGGTTCAAAAGAACAGAGTGCAAAGTTTTCCGGAAATCCAGAAGCACAGACCATGGATCACATTCTGCACTTCTATGCAGATGGAGTGACATCGTTTGACTATGCCGGAACACCGGCAGAAATGGGAACAGAACCAGAGTCGAAACAGCCTTATTCCGCTTATGTGGATATTTCGGTGAACGGCGATACAGGAGAACTCTATGCAGCAAGATATATGATTGGTGTTTCGGAAGAAGATGCCGATACCGCAGCTGCACTGGCGGATGCACTCTTTGAACAGTACGACAATGGCAGCGGTGAACAGAAAAGCGAGCATGGTTATTTGATTCCGAATTGTGATACATTCAATGGCAATTTGATTATCTATTATGGTGCAAACACCGACAACACGCAGAACGCATTGATTTTCCGCATTTATAATGAGGACTATAACGATGCTCCCGATTTCTATCAGGATGGAAATTTAAAAGATAACAACTAAACAGATAAAATGCAGTCGCTCCGGTGAAAATCGGGGCGATTTTTTGGTATTTAGGGAAGAAAAGCGGAAAATATACAATTTCTACAAAAAAAGATTAAAAATATGGAAGATTCTCTGCTTGACAAACTGAAAAAGGTATGATATAATAATAAAGCTGTCGCACGAGGAAAGGCGGCGTTAAGGAACACGAAAGAGCGTGTAAAACCGGAAGCGGAGAGCTGAGGAACACCGATGCAGGGAGCAGGGTGCAGCGAAGCGGAAGGGGAGCGAA
>OIZE01000265.1_pt1 | contig 46816 bp, 44 predicted proteins | sample 1588421 | NCBI WGS metagenome assembly OIZE01 (sample SAMN03283251) | human gut metagenome | biome: human-associated habitat; material: feces | host: Homo sapiens | place: USA | collected 2013 | reverse complement strand
AGCAGTTCTTCAAGCCCCAGACCGGCAATGTCGGGGGTCGAGGGGGGACGCCCCTCGTCTTTCTCTGGGGGATTCAAAGGGGGTATTCTCTTCGAAAAGAGAATACCCTCTTTGGTGCCGCGGCGTGCGCGCCGCTCCCCCTCCCGCGCTAGCGCGGGAAAAAGGATGCAGCGCTGCCGCGCTGCGATTGAATCCCCTGCGCCCTATGGGCGCAAAAAAGGAGCAGCCCTTTCGGGCTGCATAAACTCCCCGCGCCCTTTGGGCGCGAAAAAAGCCGCGCTTGCGCGCGGCAATAAAAAAAGGAGCCTCGAAAGAGGCTCCTTTTTCAGTGGCATCAGCCATTATATCCAAAGAAGTTATTGAAGAAATCCCAGGGATTGGAGTAGTAGCCGTTGCCGCCATTGCCGTACCCGCCGTTGCCGTAACCGCCGTTACCATTGTAGCTGTTGTCGGTGCTCTGGTCGGAATTGTTCGTTTCCGCCGATTCGGGAACAGCGTCGAAGGTGAGGGGGACTTCGATCGTTTCGCCGCCGCGGTACACGGTCAGCGTCACGGTGTCGCCCGCGCTGTAGCTCTTTTTAGCAGCGACGAGGTCTTCATAGGAGGAGATCGTTTTGTCGTCCATCTTCGTGATGACATCGCCGAGCTTGAGCCCCGCCTTGTCGGCGGCGCTGTCCGGGTCAACGGAGCAGACGAAGACGCCCTCGGTCACGTCGTAGCGGTACTGCTGCGCCATCTGCGCGGTCATCGTCTGCGGCGTGATGCCCATGTAGGCCTTGTTGGTCACATAGCCGTTGGTCATGATGTCCTTGACGAGCGACACGACGTCGTTGATGGGAATGGCAAAGCCGATGCCCTCCACGGTGGTGTTGGAATAGCTCGAATACTTGGCCGACACGATGCCCACGACCTCGCCGTAGCTGTTGAAGAGCGGGCCGCCGGAGTTGCCGGGGTTGATGGAGCAGTCGACCTGGATCATGTTAAAGGGCGTGCCGTCAACATTGATGGCGCGGTTGACGCAGGAGACGATGCCCTCGCTCATCGAGAACGTCAGTTCGCCGAGCGGGTTGCCGACAGCGGCGACGGATTCGCCGATGGCGACCTTGCTCGAATCGCCCAGCACCACGGGCGTCGCGCCCGTCACGTCGATCTTGAGAACGGCGATATCGTAATCCTCATCGCTGCCGATGACGGTCGCGTCATACGTTTCGCCGTTGTATAGAGTCACCTCCACGCTGCTCGCATTGCTCACAACATGGTGGTTCGTGAGAATGTAGCCGTCCTCCGTGATGAAAAAGCCCGTGCCGCTCGCGGCGGTCTGTACGGTCTGGCCGAAGTAGTTCGTGGTGGCGGAGACGTTGATCGAAACGACGCTGTTGACATTCGAGGCGTAGACCTCCGACATCGACATCTGCGTCTTGCCATCGACCTTGACGGTCTGCACCTGCGCGACCTCGCGGTCGCTGACCTGAACGCTCGTCTTGTTGACCTTGGTCGCCGCGCCGCTCACGCCTGCGCCGATGAAGCCGCCGACGAGCGCGCACACCAGCGCCAGCGCCACGATCTTGCCGGAAAGACCGCTGCCGCCCTTTTTCTTCGGGCTGCCGCCGGGATTCTTATCCCACGGGTCCTCGGCGTAGTTCTTCGTGTCGATCGGGGCGTTGGGGTTCTGCTCGTCGCCCTTGCGATAGCTGTAGTGATACAGGTTGTTTTCGTCTTCGTACATGATGATGACCTCCTATGGACTGAGACCCTTGCTTGCAGCCTCTTTGCTTTCAATGCTGCTATCATAGGGCATATTTATGTATATTTCTTGAACGCTATTTGACGATTTCTTAAATTCCCGATGACTTTTTTAAGTTTCTGTGATAATCGCGCGATTCCCCTTGCGATTTATTTCCCGTCATAATAAAATGAAACGCGACTGAAGAAAAAGGAGGCGGCGCACATGCTTCGCATCGACAATCTGAAGCTCCCCGTGGGAGCAAAGGAAGACAAGCTGCGCGCGGCCTGCGCGCACGCGCTGCGCGTGAGCGAGGAGGCGCTTGTTTCCGTTCATCTCCTGCGCCGCTCCATCGACGCGCGCGAGGGCGTGAAGCTCGTCTGCTCCTGCGCGGTCGAGGTCAAAAACGAATCCGGCGTTTTACGGCGCTGCAAGAATAAGAATGTGCAGCCCTACGCGCCGAAGAAATATACGCCGCCCGCGCCTGTTTCAGCGCCGGAGGTCTCCCCTGTCGTTATCGGCGCGGGGCCCGCGGGCCTTTTCTGCGCGCTGCTGCTGGCCCGCTGCGGCGCAAGACCCATTTTATTAGAGCGCGGGCGCGCGGTCGAGCAGCGAAAGCGCGATGTCGAGCACTTCTGGCGCACGGGCGAGCTTGATCTGACCTCGAACGTGCAATTTGGCGAAGGCGGCGCGGGCGCATTTTCCGACGGCAAGCTCAACACCGGCACAAAGGACCTGCGCCACGGCTATATTTTAGAGGAGTTCGTCCGCTTCGGCGCGAGCGAGGATATTTTAGTCGACGCCAAGCCTCATGTCGGCACCGACAAATTATATGTGGTGCTGCAAAATCTCCGCCGCGAGATCATCGACCGCGGCGGCGAAGTTCGGTTTTCCCACAAGGTTGTTGATATCGAGCAGAACAGCGGCAGCGTCACGGCGCTGCGCGTGAGCGCCCCCGAGGGGGAGTACACGCTGCCCACAAAGCACGTCGTGCTCGCGCCCGGCCACAGCGCGCGCGATACGTTCGAAATGCTGCAAAAGCGCGGCGTGCCGATGGAGCCCAAGCCATTTGCCGTCGGCGTGCGCATCGAGCACCGCCAGCGCGACATGGACTTAGCGCAATATAAGGAGGCGGCGGGCCGCTACGGCCTCCCACCCACGTCGTACAAGCTCTCCTGCCACACGGAAAAGGGGCGCGGCGTGTTCTCGTTCTGCGTCTGCCCCGGCGGCGAGGTCGTCGCCGCCGCGTCGGAGGAAAAGCGCGTCGTGACAAACGGCATGAGCGAATTTGCGCGCGACGGCGAGAACATCAACGGCGGACTTTTGGTCTCCGTTACGCCGGAGGATTTCCCGTCCGGCGATACCCTCGCGGGCGTCCAGTTCCAGCGCGAGCTGGAGGACGCGGCCTATCGCCTTGGCGGTGGAAATTACGCCGCCCCCGCCCAGCGGGTCGAAGATTTTCTCAAGCATCGCCCGTCAACGGGAGCGGGAAAGGTCGTGCCGACCTATCTTCCCTCCGTCCGCTGGTGCGACCTGCACGGCTGTCTCCCGCCCTTTGTGTGCGAGGCGCTCGAGGAGGGCCTTCCGATGCTGGGACGGAAATTAAGGGGCTTCGATGCGCCCGACGCCGTTTTGACGGCGGTGGAGACGCGCTCTTCGTCGCCTGTGCGCATCGTGCGCGACAACTTGAGTTTTCAATCCGCCCTGCGCGGTCTATATCCCTGCGGCGAGGGCGCGGGCTACGCCGGCGGCATCATGAGTGCCGCGGCCGACGGCCTGCGCGTCGCAGAAATGATTTTGGAGGAATTGAACCATGAATGAAAAAATCGGCGTCATCATCGACTTCCTGACTCCGGCATACGAAAAGACGCTGCGCGACACCGCCGCACGCTGCGGCTACGACATCGTCTTCTTCCCCTCGTCCAGGGCGGCGGAGGGCAATGTGGACGACTGCACGATCCTCTACGGCCATCCGTCCCAGCGCGTTATCGCGGGCGCACGCAATCTCAAGTGGTACGCGAGCTGCTGGGCGGGCGTGGACCGCTTCTGCCGCGACGACCTGTATCAGAATCCCGACTGCCTGCTGACGAACGCCTCGGGCGCTTACGGCACGACGATCGCCGAGCATTCTGTCATGGTCTCGCTGATGCTGCTGCGCCGCCAGATGGAATACACCGAGATCATCCGCGAGGGCGGCTGGCGCGTGCTCCCGGGCGGCATCCACTCGCTCCACGGCGCGCGCGTCACGTGCCTCGGCACGGGCGACATCGGCACGGAATTTGCCCGCCGCGTGCGCGCGTTCCATCCCGCGAGCCTGACCGGCGTCAGCCGCAGCGGCCGCGCGAACGCGGACTTTGACACCGTTCATCCCGTCACGGAGCTCGATCAGCTCCTGCCCGAGACTGACCTTCTCTTCATGTCTCTCCCCTCGGTGAGCGACACGGTGAACATCCTGAACGCAGACCGCATGGCGTTGCTCCCGAAAGGCGCTTACGTCATCAACGTTGGCCGCGGCACGGCCATCGATCAGGACGCGCTGATCAAAGCGCTGGATTCCGGGCACCTCGCCGGTGCGGCGCTCGATGTCGTCGTGCCCGAACCGCTGCCTGCGGATCATCCGCTGCGCAAGGCCAAGAACCTCCTGCTCACGCCGCACGTCGCGGGCAACATGACGCTCGGCTACACCTGCGAGCGCAACGTGCAGCTCTTCTGCGAAAATCTGGAAAATTACGCCGCGGGCCGCCCGATGCATCACCTCGTCGACCGCAGAAAGGGCTATTAAACCGCGTCGCGTTCCGCCGCTTTGCAGCGGGCGCAGCACATAAAAAGGCAGCAATATGAAAAATTCCCGCATCAAAAACGGTATCATGCGCATTGTGCAGGGTATCATCATCGGCGCGGGCGCGATTTTGCCGGGCATCTCCGGCGGCGTGCTCGCAGTCGTATTCGGCATCTACCGCCCCGCGATGGAGCTGCTCACGCACCCCAGGCGCGCGCTTCAACGCTACTGGCGGATGCTGCTCGCCGTCGGCATCGGCTGGGCGATCGGCTTTTTGGGCGGCGGCAGCGTGATCCTTGCGCTGTTTCACCAGTCGGAAACCGTCGCCACGTGCCTCTTCATTGGGCTCATCCTCGGCACGCTGCCCGACCTCTGGCACGAGGCGGGCACGCAGGGGCGCGGCAACGGTTCGTACATCTCGCTGATCGTCAGCTTCCTCGCCCTGTTCGGCGCGCTGACGGCCGTCAAGTTCAGTTCATTTGCCGAGATGCCCGCAAACTTCTGGGGCTTTCTCTTCTGCGGCGTGCTGTGGGGCTTCAGCTTCATCATCCCGGGGATGACGTCGTCGTCCATCCTGATGGCGGTCGGCCTTCTCACGCCGCTGATCGACGGCATTGCCCAGCTTGATTTCACCGTGCTCGTCCCATGGGGGCTTGGCATGGTCGGCGTGATGGCGCTGTTTGCCCGCATTGTGAGCAGGCTTTTCGACACGCACTACTCCATCGCTTATCACGCCGTCATCGGCATCGTGCTTGCCTCCACGATCATTATCATTCCGACGGACTTTGCTTCGGCGGCGGAGATGGTCTGGGGCATCGCGTGCGCCATTCTCGGCGCGGTGCTTGCGTATTTTGGCAGCAAGCTCCAGTCGCAGGAGGACGCGGAGATTGAGGCAAAATAAAAGCAGATACAAAAAGCTGACGGTCAAAAGATCGTCAGCTTTTTACGGTATCATCATTTGTGAGCGCTTCGCTTTTGCGCTTGCGCTTGTAGTGGTACATCGTCCGGTCGGCGCGTTTGATCGCATCCTCTACGCTGCCGAGCACCGGATTGAAGCACGCATAGCCGACCGGCACGTGAGGCAGGTGCTCGTTTTTCACTCGCCGTGCCGTCAGCTCGCGCAGGAATTCCGAAAGATACTTTTCCGCCGCCGTGTCGGAGATTTGCGCGATGACGCAGAATTCGTCGCCGCCGATGCGGTAGCAGTAGCCGACCTCGAAGAACACGGCGTAGATCGTGCTGCCGACCTCGGCAAGCACCGCGTCGCCCACGCCATGGCCAAAGGTGTCGTTGACGGACTTGAACTTGTCCACGTCGAAATAGTAGATGACTGCGTGCCCGCGCAACGAGGCGGGACGGCTCTCATAGCTGCGGCGGTTCAGAAGATGAGTCAGCGTGTCGATTTTCTGCGTGAGCTCGGAATACAGGATGTAAACCATCAGAACATCGACCGCTGAGCACGCCCACATGATGCGCACTCCGGCACCGTACTGGAGGAACAGCCCACAGAAGAAAAAGACCGGCAGGACGATAACGAGCGCCCGATACAGGCCATAATGGTGCGAACTCTCGCTCAGCAGCTGACCAATGAACAGCAGAACGCCGCTGGCATAGGCCAGCACGTAGACCCAGTAAAACGTTTCGTGATGATAAACGTTTTGTGCGTCGACCGAGAAGATGAAGCCGAAGAAAGCCGACAGCACCTCGAGCCCCGCGTGGACGCCGATGAGGGTATATTATGCTTGAGCGGCGTTATCAGGTCGCTGCAAAGCACCGTGATGATCGGCGCTGTGGATAACTCGATGGTCTTAACGAGGATGTGCAGCGTCCGCAGCGACGGGTCGGCTCCGTCCATCCAAACGCCGAACCATTCCGAGACCATGCATGCGATCACCAGTACGGAGATCGTGTAAACCGTCTGCTTTTTGTCATGCTCCATCAGCTCATTGCCGCTCACGAGCATGTCCATGATAATCATAATAAAGACCGAAAGGAAGATGATAGTCGAGTAGAAATCCGCATGGCGCGAACCTTCCGTTCTGATAGTTATATTCTTACCATATCACCGTTGAGAAAGACTGCAACGAAAACTAAAAAACGTCAATCCTGTCGTTTTCCCAAAATTCACACAGAATCTGACAGCAATTCGCTGTACTGCGCAAGGCTCTGCGTGGCGAGTTGCTGCATCGTCGACCAGTCCGCCGCGCCCGCACTTCCCTGCACCGCCACGGTGCGAAAACCCGCGTCCTTCGCGTTTTGGATCGCCGCAAGCGAGCCGGAAAAGACGATCGTATCGTCCTTTTGCGAGTGCAGGCGCTTCATCGCGCGCTCGAACATCGTGCCGCTGTTCGCCTTGCAGAGCGCGACGGATTCTGTCAGCACGAAGCGGAAATACGAGTGAAGCCCCGCCTTTTCGAGCGCTTTTTGCGCGTCCTCCGCGCTGAGCGCCGTCACCGCGCCGAGCCACACGCCCTCCATCTTAAAAAGTGAAAGCGCCTTGTCGAGTCCCTCGCGCGCCGCGCCGTCGGGGGTGAAGAGGGTATCGCCCAGTGTAAAGATTGCGCTTTGCAGCCGCATATTCGGTTCCTCCTGTGTTTGAATGATGATTGCCTCTTAATTATAATGCGCCCCGCCGTCATTTGCAATCGCGGCGAAGAAGAATATCCTATGCAGCACGATTCTGTATAAATTTACGAATACATTCACAAAAGGATCTGAAAGACGTGGGCTTGACGCACTGCTTTGTGAAAAATGATGAACAAAAATACAGATTCAACGCTGAAATTTGGTGCGATTAGGTATGAATATTCTCTTGACTATGTATTTTTATTGAGTTACACTAAACCCATCAACTTTCCGCCGCTGTGTGTGGCGGCATAAGACCACTCTGGAGGACGAAAACCATGAAACATTATCCAAACTCTGTCAGCAAAGCGCTCGCGCTGCTGATGGCCCTGGTAATGACGCTCTCGCTCGCGGTCACGTCCGCGTTTGCCGTCGGCTACCAGGACATGAACCCCAAGGACGATGCGCTGCTGGGAACGAAATTCCCGGTCGACGCGACCATCACCCTTGTCACCGATGAAAACGGCAAGGACGTGTCCCTCTCCATCCCCGTGTCCGGCATGACGAAGGATGCGCTCGCCGCGGCCGTCAGCACCGGTACCGTTTCGCTCTCGCTCGAGCGCGACGATTCCCGCCCCTACGTCAACGAGGAGCTGTTCCCCTACGCTTACGCGGGCGGCCCTCTGAATGACTGGCTGACCGAGGGCGACGAGCACCAGTTCACGGACATCAAGCTCTCCGCAAGCGAGAAAAACGGCAAGACCGTCCTCGACGTGAGCTTCCACGTGAATAACTACTTCTACTCCACCAACCGCAGAACCGGCGTGACCAGCGTCGACTACAGCGTGCCCCATGTGAACGGCGGCTACTACATCGACCTGTGCGGCTACTTTGATCTCGTCGCCAAAAACAGCGGCAAGGATCTCGGCTCCGTGAGCGTCAAAGTTGCGCCGTATGAAAACTTCAACACCATGTGGGAGATCTACAAGGAGCTCGATACGATCGTGGCAAACGGCACGAAAAACGGTCTCTACGTGGAAGAATTCTCCATGGGCCAGTCCACCGCGGGCCGTGATATGCCCTATCTCATCGTGGCCGACTCCAAGGCGAGCGTGAGCAAGTGGCTCGCCCTGACCGAGCAGGCCGAGACCAATCCCGATGCCGTGCTCGCCCAGATCAAGTCCGGCGCGCTGGACGATATCCGCGTGCCCGTGATGTATTCCAACATCCACTCCAACGAGGTCGCCGCCACCGATGGCGTGCTCGACTTCGCCAAGATGATCACGAGCGAAAAGACCATCGACTACAAGACGCTCACCGGCTTCACCGCCGCGGGCGAAAAAGAACTCAAGGAAGAGATGGGCCCTGTGGGCGCGGAGGGCAGCGTCGCCATCCCCGACCTCGTCAAGGATAAGGCCAGCTACTTAGGTTACCTGACGGTCGATAACAACGGCAAGTCCGGCAAGGTCGACCTTGAAGAGTATTACACCGTCGAAAATAAGAGCGTGAACGTCAAGGACGAGCTTTTGTCCGACGTGTTCTTCATCCTCGTCCCCGAGGAGAATGTCGACGGACGTACTTACCTGACGAGACATTCCACCAACGGCTATGACCTCAACCGCGACAACTCCTTCCAGACCACGAGCGAGACGGCCAACATGCAGCAGCTCATCGGCACGTTCAACCCCATGTCGCTTGCCGAGTTCCACGGCCGCGTGCAGGCCTTCCAGTGCGAGCCCTGCGATCCCCCGCACGAGCCGAACTTTGAGTACGACCTGCTCGCCGAGCACCTCATCACCGGCGGCGAGGCGCTGGGCATCGCGGCGGTCGCCAACAACGATGGTTACAACAGCTATGTGATCCCTCAGCGCGATTACCTGAGCTACACCGGCAACGGCACCGAGACCTACTGGGAAGACCCGTGGGACGATATGTCCACGAGCTACACTCCCCAGTTTGCCATGCTGCAGGGCACCGTTGCCTATACCGTTGAGCTGCCCGCCTACAACGACGATACCGCTCAGGCGGCGCAGTACGGTATCCTCGGCAACGCCGCCTATGTTGCCGCCGAAAAGCTCTCCTATCTTGAATCCCAGGTCACCATCTATCAGCGCGGCGTGCACAACCTGAACTCCGACGCTTACAGCATGGTCGGCCAGTGGTTGTGCGACCAGAACGACGTCGAGGGCGCGGAGATGGACGTCTTCCGTCCCGAGTACAACGGCACGGGCCAGAACGGCAATTTCTATCCCGAGTGCTACATCATCCCGCTCGACGGCAAGAACCAGACCAACCTCCAGGCCGCGGCCGACATGATGGAGTGGCTCGCGAGAAACGACGTCAAGGTCAACGTGACTGAAAAGGAATTCACCTATGACGGCGTTACCTACCCCGCCGGTACGATGATCGTCTCGATGTATCAGGCCAAGCGCTCTGTCGCCAACGGCGCGCTGTATGACGGCACGCTCATCAACGGCTGGACGATCCTCTACTCCGAGGGAATCACCTCCTTCAATGAAACGCGCGGCTTCGACATGGTCACCGTGGCCGAGCCCGCCGCCTACAAGAGCATCTCCGCCGTCTGCGGCGACGCGATGGACCACGACGACGCGCTCGCTTACACCAAGGCGCTGACCTCCTACTTCACCGGCGACAAGAATAAGGACGTCATCCTCTCCAACGCCTCTGAAGACTCCACCGCCGCCGTCAACGAGCTCTTAAAGGCCGGCAAGACCGTCGGCATGGTCACGAGCGGCGACCACATGGGCGATTTCATCTGCTCCTACGCCGACTATCAGACCGTCGCGGGCAAGTATCTGCTCTCTGCCGCGGGCGTCGACAAGACGAGCGTGAAGGCGAAGATCATCACCAAGTCCCCGACCGTCTACGTCCCCGGCACGCCTGCTGAAAGCGAGAAGGGATTTGTCTACACGCCGCAGATCAGCCAGAGCGCCGGCTGGAACTATGATACCGCCGCGATGAACCTCATGGGCTTCACCACGACCTCCGACGTGACCAAGGCGGACGCCGCCGCAGGTGCGACGAAGCTCGACGCCGCCGCAAAGACCGCCGTGAAAAACGGCCTGCCGTACATCGGTTACAGCTATTCCGCAGCGTCCTCCGCCTCTGACCTCATCGCCGGCGTGGAATACACCGAGCTGGACGGCGCGATGGATTGCCTGACCCCCGTTGTCTATCCCAACAAGACCCTTGTGAACGCGAGCTACATTGCTGACGGCGACGATATCCTCTACGCCTACGGCCTCGGATACTTCTCCAAGGTCCCCGCCTCCGCGACGGTCCTCGTCAAGAGCGATAAGACCAAGACGCCCACCGAGGGCTTCATCCCCACGAACACTGCCGAGCGCGCCGCGGGCTTCAAGGCCTACTTAAACGGCGGCGTGCAGGGCTTTGCCTACAAGGAAAACGGCATGAATGTCGTCCTCTTTGCCAACTCCCTCACCCATAAGGTCCACCAGAGAGACGAGTACGCCTTCATCAGCAACTTCCTCTTCTCCTCCGTCCTGAGCGACAAGAACTATGACGGCTCCGCGTCGCTTCCCTTTACCGATGTCGCCGACGACGCCTACTATGCCGACGCCGTTGTCTGGGCCGTTGCGAAGAACATCACCTCCGGCGCGACCGCCACGACCTTTGCGCCGAACGCGGGCTGCACGCGCGGCCAGATGGTCACCTTCCTGTGGAGAGCCAACGGCAGCCCCGAGCCGAAGTCCATGACCACGTCCTTCACCGACGTGAAGAGCGGCGCGTATTACGAAAAGGCCGTTGCGTGGGCGGTGGAAAACAACGTGACCACCGGCACGAGCAGCACGACCTTCTCCCCGGATGCTTCCGTCACGCGCGCACAGGCTGTCACCTTCCAGTGGAGAGCGGCCGGCGCACCGGCGGCTGAGGGCACGAACGCCTTTGCCGATGTGAGCGCGAGCGCCTTCTACGCCCCCGCCGTGCAGTGGGCCGTCAACGCGGGCGTGACCACCGGCACGAGCGACACCACCTTCTCCCCGAACAGCAACTGCCTGCGTGCGCAGATCGTTTCCTTCCTCTACCGCGCCGCCAAGTAAGCGGCCACTATCTGATGAAAAAAGAGGGAACGGTTTTTCCGTTCCCTCTTTTTGTTTTTTCCCGAGAAAGACACGAGGTCTTTCCTTTTGCCGAAAACAAGAAAAACCTCACTTCCGAAGAAGTGAGGTTTTGGTGGAGACTGCTGGACTCGAACCAGTGACCTCCTGCGTGTGAAGCATAAATTATGAGACCTTGGAATCCATGATATATCTCACTTTTTTACTATTTCACCTCTCGTGAGGTGCAACATTTTACAACAAAACAGGGCAATGAGGCTACAAAAGCGTCGCAAGAAAGAGTCAACTTTCTTGCGACTTTCTTTTTGCTTTGATACATCTTTTTACAAGTCTGAATCAACTTTATAGACACTTTTTATTCTATCAAGAAATGCGGTAAATTCATCTATGATACGTTCTGGATAGACAATTTTTGCGCGCTTGCCAAAGCCGCACACCCATGAGAAAAACATATCGCTGACTCTTACTTGCGCAGTAATTTCAAAGTGCTCATCATCAACGGGTGCGTATTGCGCGCCGGACTTTCCAAAGCGGTCAATCATTGTGTCTAACAACTCATTTTCAAACTGTACTCTTACCCTTGTCGTCTCACCGCCGAACATGGAGAAACATTGCTGTGAATACTTGCTGATTTCGATTGCTTCGGCGGCCTCTTTGCCCTCGCGCGGCGCGCCTATGCGCTTTACATCTTTCATGCGGTCTATGCGGTAGGTACGCATCGCCTGTTTGGCATCGTCAAAGCCTAACAGATAATAGTTCCCATCGCTGATAAGCAAACGATATGGACTGACGATATAGCGTTCGCCATTGCGGCGCTCAACGGGTTTGTTGATATTTTGAATAGTGTACTTCAAATATTTGAAGCTAATTTTTTCAGGGGTATGTTCCTTGCTGCTCTTGGTTTTGCTCATGGCTATGTCAATGCTGTTCAGGTTATCAAGAACCTGTTCATTGTTGGTCTTCACTCTGTCCGTCAAATACGCCTCATGGCGAATCATATCGGCCTGCGCTTCGCTGACAGAATCTACAACAATATCCACTAACCGGTCGGTTTCCTCTTTCTCAATAAACTTTGCGGAATACACGCACTCCGCCAAAAGCCGGATTTCCTTGAGTCTGGGATTGCGATAACGCGGATTGACACGAAATCCCTTATTTATTGTGTCATAAATAATAAGCCGATTTGTTTTATCACTTTCCAGTCTCTCAGCCGCTTTGTAGATATCAATGCCCTCTGTAAACATGAGATAGGCTTTGTTGATTTCTTTGATATCTCGGTAGATGGAACGCCGCTCTGCGTCAATTCCACAAGTTCCTTGAAGATAGGAAATAATATCCTCTGCCGCAAGGACGTGGCTCTCGTCTGTTTTTTTCAGGAGGCATTGCATCACTAAGTATGGCTTGAGCTTCTGCCCCTCTTTCCGTCCAGAGCCGCCCTCAAATATTTGATAGCCGTTGGCATCTACTTTCTTTGGCATAGTAACGCCCCCCCCCATCACAACTATTCGTTGTAGGTTTCAATCAACATATTCACGCACTCTTTTTGCTTTTCCGACAGATTTCTATACCTTTGCAGCAACACAAATTCTTCGTTGTTCGCATTATATGCTGCCAGCGGCGCAATGGGGCGTCTTTCTTCGGTATGTCCGATTATATAATCTACCGAGGTGGAAAAGCAATCAGCAATTCGTATCAGTGCGCTGATATCAGGTTCAACATTATGATTCTCATACTTGTTGATAGACTGCTGGCTTACGCCGATACAATCAGCCAACTGCTTTTGCGACATTCCTTTTTCTTCCCTCAGAAGTCGAAGATTTTTTAGCATTGCACTCACCCCGCTCTGTTACAGAGTAACAACAATTGGGTGTTTCATAAAACACTATTTATTAGTCGTTGACAACAACCAAAAGTTGTTATAAGATAAGAAAAAAGGAGGGATTTTTATGGGTGATACAATGGGAACTAAAGAGGCCAGTACAAAATGGGGGTATTCACAATCCATTATCAGCAAATGGTGCAGAGATGGCCTTATTCCCGCAACACAGGATGCTAAAGGCAGCCCGTGGCATATTCCAAAAGATGCTAAATGTCCGCGTAAAATCAAAAACACAGCATCGGGTACGAAAGATATCATTCGAAAATAAAACGGAAGAGGAGGGAGAACACTTATGAGTTGGGGAACAGAAACGGTATTTTTACTGCTTGTAGTTTTAGGTCTGATTGCTTATATTCCTGCTTTAGTGGCAAAACGTAAGGGATATAGCTTCATAACCTGGTGGTTTTACAGTTGGTTACTTTCTGTTGCAGCTATAATTCATGTTGCGATTATTCCTGACAAAAAAGCGGCAACCGTGCCTGATTCTTATTCTTTGGTAAGTGATGCTCAAACAGAAGACAAAAACCTTACTCGATATAGATTATTTGCAAGTATTTTTGCCTTTTTGCGAATGGTGGAATCGGTTTATTCCAATTATATATATGGATTTGATAATCTGACCTTAGCAGATTATATTTCCATTGGTTTCTTTATCGGCTTAACTCTTTCGTTGCTGCTCGGGAGAAAAATAATAGGACTGTGTTTCTCCATTCCTTTCATTTTATCTTCTTCTTATTACTTCCTATTGAATTTAGCTAATGAAGAAATGCAAAGAAGTTATAACTATCCGCTCCTTCATATCGCTTCTTTGTTTGACTTGCTAACTTATGTTACCCTTGCGACAGCATTCATCATGTCAATAAAAAAAGATCACAGCATCAAAAGCTTTTGGTTTTGGCCAGCCGCTTTTAGTTTGGCAACCACGGCAGTATACGTGTATGTATATGATTATGTTTTCCCAATGCAGTATTACATGGAAATGCAGTGGCTATTGCCCGAAATTTTACGAGATGCAATCGAGGCATGCGGCTTTGCGTTTGCGGGATTGTGGCTAAAAGGAGGAGTCTCCCGTTCGACAAATACATCTGTTGATGCGGTCAGTGCAACAGACACGGGTGCTTCACCCTTAACTGATAGCAAGCAATGATAGGGTGGTGTGCTCTATTTATGATTGGAATTATAATTCTTGCACTCTTAGTTTGGGTAGTGCTCGGCTCTGTGCTGAAAACTGGATTTACTGCGGCAACTGGTGACCCTGCACTTTCAAAAACACTTACCATTGTTGTAATTGTTATTATAATCGTCATTATGTCCCTGAAATAATTCTAATTACGCCACATTTATAATGAGAGGTAAACATGAGAAAATTCTGCGGTATTGCAATAGTTGTTGGTGTCCTATTATTTCTCCTTGGTACAAGTATGAAACACGAACCGGAGGTCGGTACATACCACGAAGTCTATAAAGATTATTCGGGAACATGGCAGGGAAGAGATGTTTCCTATTTAGGAGACAAATCAAACGGCCTCGAAATGACTGGCCTTGTAGTTGCTATTGCTGGCGGTGTAGGGTTATACATTGCTAAAAAAATTGACGAATAATCGACAGATAAACCTATAAAAATCTGCCGGAATCGGTATTTTCCATAAGAAAATTACCGATTCCGGCAGTTTTACTTTTATATTAGCCTTGCGTGTCCTTCAATGGCCTTTTCAATCCTCTGCGGCTCAATGCCAATGTAGCGCTGCGTCGTGGCGGCGCTGCTATGCTGCAAGAGGCGCTGAACAAGGGCGATATCATAGCCGTTGGCTTTATAAATCTCCGTCGCATACCATTTGCGAAAGCTATGTGTGCTGATGCGCTCATAGCCCAGATAATCGCATACAAGGGCAAGATGCTTTTGAACTGCGCGTTCTGTGATGGGGAAAATCAGATCGGCGCGCTCAATGCCGCAGCGCAGACAATAGTTTTCGACATACTGCTGTAGCACCAGCGGCACGGTGAACACGCGAGCCTTGCCGGTCTTTTGCTCTACAATTTCCAAACGGTAGCGGTCACCGTCCCTGACGATATCGCACGGGCGCAGTCTGAGAATATCGGAAACGCGCAAACCTAAATTGCCCTCAAGCACAAGGGCTGTTGCGATGCGCTCATTCGGGCGGCAACCGCAAAAGCCGTTTTTCATTGTGGTGATAATTTCTTTATACTGCTCTGTGGTAAGCGCCTTTGTCTTTATGTTCATAGATTTTTCCTCCGAAAGTTCGTAATATCGCGCCGCCTTGTTCGTATGCTCTGCGCGCAGAGCGAAAGCGGCGGCAATCGCTGAAAAATTGTGTTCGTAAAATCTGCCTTTTACGAACCGTGTGGGATAGCACCCCTTTTTGCGGGGTGCTATCCGTTTTTATTAGCGCCGCTTGATAAAGTCGTGCAGAAAGCTAACCAGTAGGAAGAGGAAAAGGAGCCTCGCCGGTGGAAAGAAGACGCATACAAGAATTGCAGTGATCAGCGTCCCCATGTCACGACCTCCATTTGCTTGCCGCAGTCCATACACATAATGCGGACTTCCTTTGTCGCTCTGACGCTCATGCCGCAGCACGGGCAAACATACTTCCGCGTGCTCGACGGTTTCGGAGGCGCGCCGTTTGTGTTTCCGCTGTGCGTCCCTGTGCCGGTGATTTGAAAGCCGCTCGCCTCATTCCGATTCAGCAAAATGTCCGTCAGTCCATTTTGAAGAATGAAGTCAAGCAAGCCGTCCGCCGGTGATGTAATCGTCCAACCGTATCTTGCGTCATGCTCTATGCACAAGTCACGCGCCTCTGCCGCCTCTTTGAACCGCTTGTTGTGGTATGTGCCGCCTCTGCTGCAATCTTGTATGCCGTTCTCATAGTTCCAATAGTGAACCATTTCGTGAAGCAGCGTTGCCGTCAGGTTTTCTATCGGTCTTGCGAGCGTTCCCGCACCGATATTGATTTCATGGCTTGTTCCGTTCTTGCTAATCCACGTATCATCACGCAGAGAAAAATGCCCGTAGGCTTTGGGCGTGGACTGTATCGTGATAGTCGGTCTTGAAAGTGTATTTTCAAAATATCTGGCATTGAGCAAGTCAAAAATCTTATTCAGATATCCGGCAGCGCGATTATAGCTTGTAAGTTCTTTCATAGTGTGCTCCTTCTTGATTTTGAAGAAGGGACAAGCTATAATGTGCTTGTCCCTTCCGTTTCCGGTTTGGACTGAAAGTCTCTTGCGCTCTGCTTTGGTCGGCGTGTTGCGCAAGGGGCTTTTCTTATGCGATGGAAAAACGGCGGCTGCTGACTTCCTTGGTATATGCCTTATAAAGTTCCTCGCCGAACGTCTCTTTGAATCTCTTAGTGTCAAACCGTGTGCTAAGAACAGAAGTCCAGCGGACAATGTATTTGCCGAGGTTTAGTTCCTCTGTGCCGCGCGTTGTCATTTCGGACTTGATATCATCGCGAATCGCATCTGCCTGTGCCTTGAGTCCATCCATAAGGATTTCCAATTCGTTCAGTTCCTCGATTTTTGCGACCATTTCATTCTGTGACATTGTGAGTTCTCCTTTCAATCTTCGGGGATTCTCCCCTGTATCTGCATTCAGTATATCACGAATTTCGTTATTTGTCAACCGAAATTCGTTATTTTAACAACTATTTTTGATATTATATATCGATTATCGTATAGACAATGCACGAATTTCGTGATATGATGCTCTACAAGAAACCGCTCCGAAAGGTGGAAAAGATATGATAAAATTCAAATTGAAAGTTGAGCTTGCGAAAGCAGACATGACACAAAAGGCGCTTGCTGAAAAAACAGGCATCAGGCCCTCAACAATTTCAGATATCAGCAAAGGCACAGTCAAGCATCTGCCTGTCGAAGCACTGAACAAAATTTGCGCGGCACTGGACTGTCAGCCCGCCGATCTTATGGAATATATCGCAGATGAGGTGTGAGGGGACAGTTTTGTGAAATTCTGCGCTTCCGCGCAAATCGAAGGGTGCACTCTGGCAACCTCTATCTACGAATAAAATTAGGGGGCAGATTGTAAATCTGCCCCCTTTTTCTATGTCAAATGGAGAATGTCATTTTGCTTCCAATCTGCTTTCTAAGTTCCTCCATGATGCGTTCTGCGATAATTCGTTGATTCCGTTTGTCATTCAATATGACTTCACCGCTCGAAAGCGCGACATTTACGCAAGTAGTCACATCGAAGGACAAGTCCTCCATAAAGCTCTGATATGCGCTGGTGTATGCCTCTTGATAAAGTTGCGGCAAAATGCTGTCTAACTTCTTATCAACAATCTCATTTGCCACATCTACCACTTCTTCGCGGTGAAGCCGCGCATTTTCCATCGTTCCGTGTGTTGTGCCGAGCGGCACGAGCGGACTGATTCTACTACTTTGAAAAGACATTAGGTTCATATTCTACCTCCGGTCGTTCGAGTATACAAAGTCGGAGGAATCCCCCCCTGTGCTTTACTAATAAGTAGATTTTCCGAAAGTCGTTTATACAAGTTTAGTGCGTATATAACTTTTATAGAGAAAATTATAAAGGGCGAAATTTGCTCGGCCTTGCGTCGCAGTCTTATCCTTATAAGGGGAAATTTACTCTAACAAAAATTCTGCCAGAATCAGCATTTTCCATAAGAAAATTACCGATTCTGGCAGTCTTATTCTGGGAGAGTTATCTCGACATACCGCTTGTTGTTCTCGCGACCTTCTTTTAGTACATAACCAGCCTTAATAAGTCGCGGTTTTACACCCGTCCATGCGAATATATCTTCCTCTGTACTATTTTTACAGATGTGTAAATCTTCGCATAGTTCCTTTTTGCCTTCAGCAAAAAGTTTGCAGTTCAAGAATTTTTCTGCTACCTCTATATCAAGGGCATCGGTAGACAGCAAATACAATCGTGTTAAGTCACGATTTACTCTGCCCCTAACTTGAACTCGAGCATCTTCGTCTGTAGAATGTACAATTACATAATCGACCATCGACTCGATTTTAATACTCGTTTCACTACTGGCATTGATAATCAGAAGATTATATTGGGGTGGTATCCTTGAATTTTCCAGAACCTCTTTACGGACGGCAAGCTGCTCTTCTGTCATTGGATAGCCAGCATTGCGTATACTCCAAACACAGATAGGGGATAGTCCGGCTGTGACCGCCATCGCTTCAATTCTTTGCATTGTTCTGATATGTTTGGCATAGCACAGACCTATTTCGCCCTTTGAAACCTTGCTAAAAACTGTTTTGAGACTGTTATATTCGACAATTTGCTTCGTTTCAAAGCGGCGGAGCTGCTCTTTATCAACCTTAATGGGATTGATTATACAGTCGCTCATATTCTTGTAGATACTTTGCGGTGTTGCCGTCATCGCAATTACTGTTACATTGCCTCTTTGGATAGCTCGCTTGATTTCTTCCTCTGCGGTCTGGTGGTTGCTTCTGTCTTCGCCAATATTTTTAAATGTGAACAGGCTGGGAAGTTCATCACAGAAGATGTAATCAAGTTTGTCAATGAATGATGTGTCTTTCTTACACAGCATTCCAAATGTATAATAGGTCATTATGGGGCAGCGTTGACTGTTTCCGAAATCGATCATTCCCGCTTTGACGCTTTCTTGCCAGCCAAATGTAGCAAGTTCCGAGTTATACTTTTTTGCAGCCTGCTCTTTACCATTGGTCGTGTCAATTAGAAATGCAACCTTGTATAACGGGTTCTCTACAAGGGTTGGGAAATACTTCAAAGCAAAAGCAGTCTTGCCGCACCCCGTGGGCGCTTCAATCAAATTCAGCTTGCCTTTCTGAAACTCGGAGCAGTCAACAAGTTCCGAGAGATACTTTGAGCCTTTCATTATGCTACCTCCTTATTCTTCTGGGACAGCGCAAACTCTCCCGTATCTTCTGCATTACGCACGCCAAAATTCCGAACCTCTGGATAGCGTTCCAAAAACCACTTTTTGATGGTCGGATAGCGGAACGCTTTGCTGTGGCATTGAGAAATAAGCCTCATTTCCTCAAGCTCGTCGAGCACGGCTTTTGCCGTCTCATAATCTTCGTGTGCCGCAATATAGTCCTCCATATACTGATAGGTCAAGCCTCGATAGCTTTCCTTGTTGAGGTTGCGTTTGATCTGCCGTGTTACGACAGAATAGGTAGCGTAATCGCTGCGCGCTCTTTGGAGCATATCATATTCAGATGAGCCAACAATTTGTGCGTTCTTTGCGAACGTCTTGTCCATAACCAACTGCCGATTTACGGCATCAACGCGTAAGTAATTTGTCATTGTTCTTACCTCCAATTTTTTAGGCTACCGTGCTTTCAAAGAGCGCGGCACGAGTGCTGTGGAACTCATTGATTTCCGTATACCGACTGAGAAACCACGTCTTGATTTCCTTATAGGAACACGATTCGGCAAGTGCCTCTTTCGCTTCATCGGACTGGCCGCGCAGGTCAAGAAATTCCTTCATTGCAGTTCCCTTTTCATCATCGTGAGCCGCAATATACTTTTCCATATACGCATAGGTCAGTCCCTTGAAGCTATCCTTCTTTTTGGCTGCCGTGCTTCTGACAACCACCTTGAAATCAGGGAAGTCGTTGCGCGCGCTGCGGAGTTTCATGTATGCCTCAGAACCATAGCGGCTTGCGGCCTTGGCGAAGGTCTTGGTAACTTCCAGAGTCTTCGTAGACTCAAAAATTCGGATTTCAGTCATGGTAATTTCCTTTCTGGCATTTTGCCTATCAAAATTGTTTGATTTTTTCTTTGTGGTTTTTATAAAGTCGAATAATTGTGCTTTCAAAGTTGCTATAATTTGTTCAGTTTTTTCTTCATTTTGTTGCTCACCTCCTTGGCTCTTTCTGAAACTTATTATACACTTGCCTTTTGCTCAACATGTCATTATAATAGCACTTATAGCCTCATTTCCCCTGTTCTGTAGTAGTCTGCGGGGAGATGCAAAATGAAAGGAAAACTATATAGAACTGCTGTCCCTTTGCCCAACGGAAAACGCAAATGGATTAGTTCAACTACGAAGGAAGGACTTGATAAGAAAAAGAAAGAACTGCTATTACAGATATCCGCTGGCACGGACGTATTGAGTGATACGACATTTGAAGAATACGCGGAACTTTGGTTTCGCGTTTATAAAGAACCGTATTTGCGGCCGAAATCGATCGAAACGCTCAGAACCACCTTCAACACACATATTGCACCATACTTGGGCAGCATTCCCTTGAAGAAGGTCACGCCGATGCAGATTCAGATGATACTCGGCAATATGGCCGATTTGAGCAAAAGCCTGAACGACAAAGTAGTTCAGATTCTGCGCGGCATTTTCAATGCAGCGGTTGACAACAATTTGATTTCAAAATCGCCTGTTCCTGTCCGTCTACGCTCCGGCGGTGTTGCGACAAAAGAAAAAGCTGCCTTGACCGTAGAACAGTCAAAACAGCTTTTGAACGCAGTATTTGGGACAAGGGCATATCTCTTTTGCCTGATTGCCCTTCAAACGGGAATGCGGCGCGGTGAGATTTGCGGGCTTATGTGGGAGGATATCGACCTTGATGCTCAAGTCATCCATGTGACTCACAACGCAGTTTTCACCAATGCACAGACGGTCGTCAGCAATGACTTGAAAACATCGGCAGCGCGAAGGGATATCCCAATACCCCCAACGCTCTTAGCGGTGCTCACAGGCGCGCAGAAAGACAACGCAAGCCCTTTTGTGCTTCACATGAACAATGGCAAGCCGCTTTCTCAAACCAGCTTCTCAAATTTGTGGGACATGGTGCGCCGCCGAACGGTCGATGACGCCGCCGATCTGGGCAAGCCCGCACGGAACTCTAAAATGATACGTTCTCTTGACTTCCATGTCACGCCACATCAACTCCGGCACACTTACATCACACGATTGTTTGAAAGCGGGCTCGACATCAAGGAAATACAATACCTTGCAGGGCACTCGACCGTTGACATGACGCTGCGGGTTTACACTCACTATCAGCATGAAAGCCGCAAAAAAGAAACGGCGCAGAAGGTCTGCGCCGCACTGGGCTGAGTCTCAAGTGCCAACGAGGTGCAACACAGGTGCAACAGTTTTGAGCAAAATATGCTCAAAACCTGTTTCAAAGCATTTTCGAACTCATATCCGACTTGATTGAAAGTCGTATCAGAGATGTAGCAATTTGCTGAGAAAATATAAGGAAAGCACTGTAAAGCAAAAAACTATCATTTTTTGATAAAAGAAAAACCTCACTTCCGAAGAAGTGAGGTTTTGGTGGAGACTGCTGGACTCGAACCAGTGACCTCCTGCGTGTGAAGCAGGCGCTCTAACCAGCTGAGCTAAGCCTCCAACTGTGGTGACCCGTACGGGATTCGAACCCATGTTACAGCCGTGAAAGGGCCGTGTCTTAACCACTTGACCAACGGGCCATATGAGACACGGGATGCTTTCGCATCCCGTGCATCTGGTAGCGGCACCTGGATTTGAACCGGGGACACTGCGGGTATGAACCGCATGCTCTAGCCAGCTGAGCTATGCCGCCAAATATTCCTGCTCGACAGGACAGAAGCTACTATACCAAATAAGGAGGCCTTTTGTCAATAGTTTGTCCAAAAATTTTTGCGATTTTCCAAAAATCTGGGGAGAGGGCCGCGCCCTCTCCCCCCGTCTTTCATCGGCGAACGACGTTTTTCCCCTCCGACCAGACGGAGACGATATTGTGCCGGTGCATCATGTAGATCGCGCGCTCGAAGCGCTCGCGCACCGAGAGCGGATGCGCGGCCTCGGTAAAGTCGGAGTCGTCGACGACAATGGCGTGGAGCTTGTCGCCGGGAACAAAGTCGCCGTGCCCGCCGAAGTACTCATGCCCCGCGCTGGAGCCGAGGTAGTAGCCCTCCTCGACGGTCAAGAATTCGTCCTTCCCGTCGCTCTGCATGTGGCGGAACTTCGACGCGCGGATGGACATGGTGATGACCTTGTTCATCGCCAGCAGCGCGCCGCCTGCGATATCCGACCCGAGCGTGACGAGGTTGCCCTCGCGCAGCAGCGTCCGCACGGGCGCGACGCCCGAGCAGATGTTGATATTCGACCCCGCGCAGTGCGCCGTGACGACGCCATGCTCGCGCATGGCCTCGCGCTCGCGCTCGTCGGAGTGGACGCAGTGCGCCATGACGGTATGGTCCTTCCACAGCCCCGCGCGGTCGTAGCTCTCCCAATATTGCGCGCAGTCGGGGCAAAGCTCCCTGACCCACGCGATCTCACCCTTATTTTCAGACAGGTGCGATTGGACGTACAGCCCGCGCTCCGCGGCGAGCTTGCCGAGCCAGCTCATCAGCTCGTCGGTGCACGATGGGGTGAAGCGCGGCGTCAGGATGGGCTTGACGGTCTGGAAGCGCCCGCACGCGTCCAGCCAGCGCAGCGTTTCGCGCTTGGACTGCTCGGTCGTCTCCTGAAGCTCGGGGCTGCCGTTGCGGTCCATGTTGACCTTGCCGACATAGCCCGTGACGCCCGCCTTTTCGAGCTCTTCCATCAAAATGAGCGTCGCGTCCGTGTGGAGGGAGGAAAACATGCAAACGCGCGTTGTGCCGCTCGTGATGAGGTCGCTCGCGAGCTTTTTGTAAATGCGGCGGGCGTAGTCGCTGTCTTCAAAGCGCGCCTCGGTCTTGAACGTGTAGGTGTTGAGCCAGTCGATCAGCGGCAGGTCCATGCCCATGCCGAGCATGGGGTACTGCGGCGCGTGCAGGTGCATGTCGACAAAAGACGGCATGATGAGGCTATCACCGTAGTCGATGACTTCCGCGTCGGCGTTCTGCGGCACGGCCTTTTCAACGCTTTGGATGCTGCCGTCGTCATGCAGGACGAGGCAGCCGTGCTCGACGATCTCGAGCTTGCCGAGCGCCGGTGCGGAAACGAGATTGCCCTTGAGGATCTTCATATCAGTCACTCCTGTTTTAGCTTTGTGCAAAAGAAAAAGCGCCCCGCCCGGGGACTTCTCCCCCGGCTGAGCACCCATAGCAGAGCCTTTCGGCGGCTCCGTAGAAACTTTCGCGCCATGTAAGCGAAACTATATGAGTTTTTCTCCGCTACCATCACCATACCACGCGAAAGCGAAAATTGCAAGCGAAAAGCGGCGGGCGCGCTATGTCATATCGGCGCAAGTGCGCACATAGGATTGTCCCAAGAGGTGAATCACGATGCAAAAGAAACGGACAGGACGGATGCTGTGTTCGCTCGCGCTCTCGGCGGTGACGCTCTGGGGCGTGAGCGTCACGGCGCCGGCGAAGGACGCGCGCGATGCGCTCCGCTCGCTCAAGGACGAGACGCTGGGCGTGATGCTGCTGAGATATGAGCGCGGCGACGGCGGGGAGGACTTTCTCAGCCTGCGAACGTCGCTCGCGCTGCACGCGACGCCGCTTCTGCGCGAGGGCGAGGAGAACATCGCGCAGGCATGGTCGGCAGAGCTTGAGCAAAAGCCCGATGACAGCGCGGACGAAACGGGCGACGCGCAGGACAGTGAGGGCACGGTGCTCACGCAGGAGGAGACGCCGGACGAGATCGCTGTGACGGAAAACGGCTCGCCCGCCCGCACGCTCAAGGCGTCCGACCCCTCGGGCTATACGGTATTCGGCAATGTGTACATCAACAACGGCTCGGATGCCGCGCTCGACGCCTCGATGCTCTCGGGCGATTATGCAGCAAAGCTCGGTGCGGAGGGGCCGCAGGTGCTCATCATCCACACCCACGGCTCGGAGAGCTACACCATGCCGCCGGGGCAGGAATACGACGTGTCCGACACGTTCCGCACGCTGGACACGAACTGCAACATGATCCGCATCGGCGACGAAATGGCGCAGGTGCTGACCGACGCGGGCATCAGCGTCGTGCACGACCGCTCGCTCTACGACTATCCGAGCTATTCGGGCGCGTACAACCGCTCGCTCGCGTCGATCGAGAGCTATCTGCAAAAGTATCCCTCGATCTCGTTCGTGCTCGATGTGCACCGCGACGCGGTGCAGGACGCGAACGGCCAGCAGTTCAAGCTGCTGTGCGGCGAAGATAAAAACGCCGCACAGCTCGAATTCGTCATCGGGTCGAACGGCGGAGGCCTGAGTCACGATCTCTGGCGCGAGAACTTAAAGCTCGCCTGCGCCGTGCAGGAAACGCTGTACAAAGACTATCCGACCCTCATGCGCCCCGTCACCGTGCGCAACTCCCGCTACAACCAGCACATGACGACGGGCTCGCTCCTTGTTGAGGTCGGCACGGCGGGCAATTCGCTCGAAGAAGCCGTCAACGCCGCGCGGCTTTTTGCCGTGGGCTTTGCCAAAACGATACAAAACGGGACGTAACGGCGCTCCCGCCGCCAAAATAGACGGAAAGAGGCAAAAAAAGCACAAATTCTTGTCAAAGTTGCCGTGTTGCATTCTGCACAAAAATCCTGTTAAATGGAAGTTACCATTTCAATCGAAAAATTTCGTCAGAAATTATTTTTTCAGGAGGGGTAATTCCATGGAGCTTCTTCAGGAGCGCATCCGCCGCGAGGGCAGAGTCCTGCCCGGCAACATCGTCAAGGTCGACGGTTTCCTCAACCACCGCGTCGACACCCGTCTGCTCGAGGACATTGCGGACGAGTTCGCCAAGTATTTCGACACCAGCAAGATCACCGTCGTTCTGACGGCGGAGGCCAGCGGCATCGCGCTTGCGACCATCTGCGCGCAGAAGTACGGCGTCCCGATGCTCTTTGCCAAGAAGGCCAAGAGCGACAACATCGAAAGCGGCCTGTACCAGAGCGAGGTGTTCTCCTACACCTACAAGAAGAGAGTCACGCTGCTCGTCTCTCAGGAGTGGCTGAACGCGGACGACCACGTGCTCATCATCGACGACTTCATGGCCAACGGCTTCGCCGTGCAGGGCCTTGTCGATATCGTCAACGAGGCGGGCGCGAAGCTCGAAGGCATCGGCATCGCCGTGGAAAAGGGCTTCCAGGGCGGCGGTGACCGCTTCCGCGCGAGCGGTATCCCCTACAAGGCACTCGCCGTCATCGAAAAGGCGGACGAGAACGGATTCGTCTTCCGCGAGGAATAAGTTCTTCAAAAAAGAGAGGCTGGTCATTTGGCCAGCCTCTCTTTTTTGAGCAGGTTTGCACTGCGCTTCGTGCCTTGCCGCCCGTAGGGCGTCTGCGACACGCGCTCCGTGAGAAGTGTTTTTTGGCACGCGCATGTCGCGCCAAAAAACGATTAAAATTTATTTCGCGTCTGCGGACGCGAAGATCTGCGACGCTGGCGCCTGTTTTCTGCCCGTAGGGCAGAAAATGCGGCGGGTGCGAGACGGAAGTTGGTGCGTCGATTTTTAGTGCGGAGGGCCTGTTCACTGCCGGAGGCAGCGAATGCGGCACGGGAGGGATTTTGCCTGTTTGCCGCCGGAGGCGGCAAAGGCGGCGGGAAAAATTACAGTTAGTTGCCGTTCATTGCTTTTGTGGGGACAAAGTAGTTTTCTGAGGCGATGATCGTGCCGTCGTTCAGGGTGACCATCATGTGGTCCATGTCTTTGTCGATGTCGATGCTTTTCACGTCGAGCGGTGAAAAGTTGCCCGCGTAGAAAAATGTGAGGATCGGATACTCGTTGTCCCCCCAGTTGATCTTGACTTCGACGCCGTCTCTGCACGAGGGCTCGTAGCCGTCCATGGCAAAGGTCCCGACGAAGTCAGTGGAAGACCATGTTTTCCTGAGCGTGCCGGAAATGGTGATGGAGGAGGGCGCGTAAGTCGTACTGTTGTCCTCGTAAACCCTTGCGGGGACGGTCTTGTCGATGGTTTTTCGTGTCCCGCGGATACCGAGCAGGACGATCGCGCAGAGGATGGCGAGCAGAAGAATGAGGGCCGTTTTTCTCTTTTTGCGGTTCATCGTGCGCATCTCCTTGTCCTGTTAAGTTTTGATGTGAAATTGCCCCTCAGAAAAGCGTGCAAACCCACGCGAGGGCGGCGGAGAGGGGGATGTAGAGCAGAAAGTGCGTAAGATGCGCTTTTTTATTGTACCCGAACAGCTACGGGCCGACGATGCCCTTGACCTCGGGGGAAAAATGAGGAAAGAAGTTCGAATGGCACAGCAGCACCCAGTCGAAAAAGAGAATGTCGTAGGCCTCCATGACATAGAGGATCACGAGATACCGCGTGAAAAACGCGCCGAAGGTGAAACCGTTCCGAACGCCGTCCCACGCGGCGAGGACTGCCGCGCCGAGAAACAGCAGCATCGCCAGGATGCCGAGGCACCAGCCGAGGATATGCGCGCCGCGGAAGCGCTCGGCTTTTCTCTCAGGAACGGCGGCGAAGACCTCACGCGGCGCGGAGGAGAAGAATTTCTTCTCCTGAATGAGCCCGACGCCGGCGTACAGTAGGAGAAAATACGCCGCCATGACGAGAAGCGATGCAAGCAGGGTGATCTTCATTTCTGTTGATGCCTCTTTTGCTGTCGGTTTTTGATGCCTTACAGCCGGTAGAGCGCGGGCCGCCGGTCGTGGAAAACGGGGACGCGGGCGCGGAGGGGCGCGATGGAGGAAAGGTCCAAGTCAGCGGTGACGATCTCTTCTTCCCCGCCGCCTTGGGCTAAGACCGCGCCCAGCGGGTCGATGATGCGCGAAAAACCGCCGTACAGCGTGCCGTCGCGCTCGCCGCAGGCGTTGCACGAGACGACAAAGAGCTGGTTTTCGATCGCGCGGGCGGCGGTGAGCGTCTCCCAGTGGTACTGCCGCGCCGCCGTCCACTGGGCGGGCAGGAACATGACCTGCGCTCCGCGCAGCGCCAGCGTGCGCCACAGCTCGGGAAAGCGCACCTCGTAGCAGATGAGAAGGCCGCAGCGCATGCCGTCGAGCGTGAAGGTGACGAGGTGGTCGCCGGGGGTGTAGACCTCGTGCTCGCCCATCGGCGTGAAGGGATGGGTCTTGTCGTATTCGGCAATGCACGCGCCCGCGCGGTCAAAGACGCAGGCGGTGTTGTAGATCTTGCCATTGCGGAGATTCGACACGCTTCCCGCGACGATGTTGACGTTCAGCTCGCGCGCGAGCGGGGAAAAGCGCGCGCGGACAGCTTTCGCGTTTTCATCGCTCGCCGCGGCAAGGTCGCCCGCGGGCATGAAGCCCGTGTTCCACGTCTCGGGCAGGACGACAACGTCGGGGCCGTTTTCCCCGACAGCGCGGCGCACGAGCGCCTCCGCGCGGTCAAAGTTCGCTTTGCTCTCCAGCGAGCGCATATTCATCTGGATCACGCTGACCTTCATGGTGGTGTCCTCCAAAATCGTTTTGATACGGTCATTATACGAAAAGAAAGCCTGCATTGCAATGCACAACAAAAAGAGGACGGCGAATGCCGTCCTCTCGTTTGTAAAAGCGTCACAGACTTTGCCGCCCGCAAAATAAGCGTCGCAGACTTTGCGCCGCGCACGGCGCAAATAAATTGAAATCGTTTTTTGGAACGACATGTGCGTGCCAAAAAACACTTTGCACGGAGCGAACGTGCGCGCCTTTGGCGCGTGCGCTGAGCGCAGTGAAATTCTGCTCAAAAAACTGACTTTGTCAGTTTTTTGAAGTGCGCAGCGCTCTGATTGCATTGAGAACCGCTAAGACCATCACGCCGACGTCGGCGAAGATGCCCATCCACATGTTGGCGATACCGATGGCGACGAGCAGCAGGCACGTCAGCTTCACGCCGAGCGAGAAGACGATGTTCTCGTACACGATGCGGATGCACTTGCGCGAGATCTGGATGCCCTTGGCGATCTTCATCGGATCGTCGTCCATCAGCACGACGTCCGCGGCCTCAATGGCGGCATCGGAGCCCATCGCGCCCATCGCGATGCCGATATCCGCGCGGGAGAGCACGGGTGCGTCGTTGATGCCGTCGCCGACGAAGGCGAGGCAGTCATCCTTGCCCTTTTCACCCAGCAGGCGCTCGAGGCGCGCGACTTTGTCGCCCGGGAGCAGCTCCGCATGGACCTCGTCGACGCCGAGCTCCTGCGCCACATGGTCAGCGACCTTCTTGATGTCGCCCGTGAGCATGACGGTCTTCTGCACGCCCGCGCGCTTGAGGGCCGCGATGGCATCGCGCGCGTCGTTCTTTACCACGTCGGAGATCACGATATGGCCGGCGTACTCGCCGTCGACCGCCATGTGGACGATCGTGCCGACGCTGCGGCACTCCTGCCACTTGACGCCGAGCTCATCCATGAGCTTGCCGTTGCCCGCGGCCACACTGTGGCCGTCCACGGTCGCGACCACGCCGCGGCCGCCGCGCTCTTCGATGTCCGTCACGCGGGAGCGGTCGAGCTCCACGCCGCAGGCCTTCTGTAAGCTCCTGCTGATGGGGTGCGAGGACGCGCACTCGGCGAGTGCCGCGTATTCAAGCAGCTTGCGGTCCTCCATCGGGCTGTGGTGCACGCCCGTGACCTCGAACACGCCCTGCGTGAGCGTGCCGGTCTTGTCGAAGACGACGATCTTGGTCTTGGACAGCGCCTCCAAGTAATTCGAGCCCTTGATGAGAATGCCCTCGTGTCCTGCGCCGCCGAGGCCCGCGAAGAAGCTGAGCGGGATGCTGATGACCAGCGCGCAGGGACACGAGATGACAAGGAACGTGAGCGCGCGGTAGATCCACACGCCCCACGAAGCGGCGTTGCCCATCAAAAGATTGATGACCGGGGGCAAAATGGCCAGCGCCAGCGCGCTGTAGCACACGGCGGGAGTATAGACGCGGGCAAACCGGGAGATGAACGCTTCGGAGCGGGATTTGTGCGAGCTGGAGTTTTCCATCAGCTCCAAAATCTTGGACACCGTAGACTCGCCGAAGGCCTTCGTGGTCTTGACCTTCAGAACACCCGTCATGTTGATGCAGCCGCTGATGACCTCGTCGCCAGTCATCACGTCGCGCGGGAGGCTCTCGCCCGTCAGCGCCGCAGTGTTGAGCGTGGACGAGCCCTCGACGATCTCGCCGTCGATAGGAATTTTCTCGCCCGGCTGGACGGTGATGACCGTGCCGACGGCCACGTCGTCGGGGTCGACCTGCTCGAGCTTGCCGTCGCGCTCAATGTTCGCGTAGTCGGGACGGATGTCCATGAGCGCCGTGATGTTGCGGCGGGACTTGCCGACGGCGTAGCTCTGGAACAGCTCACCGATCTGGTAGAAGAGCATGACCGCCACGGCCTCGGCATAGTCGCCGCTCTTTTCATAGATGGCGAGCGCGATGGCGCCGATCGTGGCGACCGCCATCAGGAAGTTTTCGTCGAACACCTGATGGTTGCGAATGCCCTTCCATGCCTTGCGCAGAATGTCGTAGCCGATGGTGACATAGGCGGCGAAGTAGAGCGCGGTGGAGACGAGCATCGGCATGGGAATGAATTTCGCGGCGAGGAACAGCACCGCCGCGATCAGGATGCGGTAAAGCATCTTTTTTTGCTTTTTCGTCATAAAGATGACCTCCTTGAAGGGGGAGAATTTGAATTTTGCCTAAGAAAGCGCCCCGGTGCGTTCGTCCGGGGCGTGAGAGGGAGAAGATCTCTTACAGATAGATCTCGCAGTCGTCCTCGACCTTCTTGCAATTCTTGAGGACGGCCTTCATCACGGCCTTGGGGTCCTGACCCTCGGCGAACTCGACGGTCATCTTCTGGGTCATGAAGTTCACGACGGCGTCGGCGACGCCCTCGGTCTTCTTGGTGGCTTCTTCCATGAGGTTGGCGCAGTTGGCGCAGTCGACTTCGATCTGATAGGTCTTTTTCATGGTATGTTTCTCCTTTTCGGCACAAAATATTTAACGATTAAGTGCTTGTTTAATCTTGATGACCGTACTATAATGTCCGCAAAGGCAAAAGTCAAGGGCTGCACGCATGTCTCTTCCGTTCGGGCGAAACAAACTTCCAAACGGGATACGGACGCGCCCGCAGGCCCCAAAAAGAAAGGCGGAACAACGATGAGCGAAGTGCATTTACCCCACCAGCACAGCGACGAGGGCACGATGCGGGAGCTGCAGGAATCGGTGGAGACGATCGGCAGCTTCCAGACCGTGGCGGACGTGTTCAAGCAGCTCTCCGACAGCAGCCGCGTGCGCATTTTCTGGCTGCTGTGCCACTGCGAGGAGTGCGTCATCGACCTCTCCGCGATGGTCGGCATGAGCTCGCCCGCGGTGTCGCACCATTTGAGGCAGCTGCGTGAGAGCGGACTTCTCGTCTCGCGCCGCGTGGGGAAGGAGGTCTACTACCGCGCTGCGGAAAACGAGCAGGCGCAGCTGCTGCACCGCATGATCGAGCGCACGATGGAGATTTCCTGTCCCGAGGAGGAGAGCAAGGCCGCCACCGGCGCGCCGCACCTGCCCCCGCTCGACGCCGAGGTGTACGAGGGCGGCGGCACGAGTGAGCAGATCGAGACCATCCGCGCCGTGCACGACTACCTGACGCAGCACTTAGACAGCCGCACGACGATCGACGAGCTGTCGCGCCGCTTTTTGATGAACCCCTCGACAATGAAGGCGCTCTTCAAGTCCGTCTACGGCAGCTCGCTCGCCTCGCACATCCGCGAGCACCGCATGCAGCACGCGGCGCGGCTGCTGCTCGAGGGCGACGAGAGCGTCGCGCAGGTCGCGCGCGCCGTCGGCTACGAGAGCCAGAGCAAGTTTTCCACAGAATTCCACAAGGCCTTCGGCGTCCTGCCGACGGAGTACCGGAAATCACAGAAAAAGTGAGTTAGAGGAGGTCGAACGTCCCCTCTTTCCACGGAGTTTCGCGGAAGCCGATGCGCCAGTCGACGTGGTCGACCGCCGCAAAGTGCAGCGACGAGCACGCGGTGTGGAGCTTCCCCTGCGCCGCTTCGCCCACGACGATGGCGACCGGCCCGTCCGCGCCGCCGATGATGCCGACGCAGAAGTCGTTCTGCGCCTCGGGCGCAAAGGAAGCGGTCTCACGTCTGACCTGACGCGGGCGGTCGCTCTCGGCGCAGTCCTCGACGAAGATCGAGTGTTCCGGCGGCTCGGGCGTGAGCGTAAAGCTGATGGCTGTGAAATGCGTCGGATAGTCGAACCGCGGGTCGAGATTCATCCGCTCGCGCGGCAGTTCCTGCGGCTCGACCTCCTGTACGGCGAGCGTATACTCTGTGCCGCGGTAGGAGAAGGCAAACGTATCGCCCGCCCTGTCCGCGCGGAAGCGCGCCCCGGGGACGCGCACCTCGTCCGCCGTCATCGTGACGGCGAGTGATTTGAGCTTCGGCGCGCGCTTCGTGACGAACGGGAATGCCGCGCGGCGGATGCTCCAGCCATACGCGCGGCCAAGGCCGTAGTGCGCCATGGCGGGCTCTGCGTCGGCGCAGAAGCCGGGCTGCTCCGGCAGGAAAATGACGCCGCAGCCGTGGCTCGTGCGGAGCTTCGCACCGTTCAAGGTGAGGCTGGGGGTAAAACCGAGGCTGAGCGGGTGCTCGCGCTCCATCTGTTCGCGTTCGTCGCGCGAGAAGTCGATGGACTCGTCACTTTCGGGATCGATCCCCCACTTTTCCATAAAGCCGCGTAGCGCGGAAGCCTCCGTGCGCATGCAAAAATCAAGGACAATGCCCTTTGAACAAACGTAAACCGACGGCACGAACCAGTCGCGCCCCGCCCACGAAAACCACTTTTGTACAGGCATTTCCCTGCCCGCGCGCTCGCGCCCGTGGTGGCCCCAAAAGCTGCCGTCAAAGTAGACCTTCCAGTCCGTTTTCTGTTCGGGCGCGTCGGGATTCATTTCGGGGTCGTAGAAGTCCTCGGTGAATTTGAGCTTGCTGAGATCGAACTCCGCTTGCAGCTTGCGCAGGTATTGCCACGGCCGCTCCATCGGCGTGAGGGAAAAGACTGTGGAAATCTGCGAGAGCACCGCCTTCTGCTCGTCCGTCGGCGGATTCTCGGCAAGGAAGGCGTCGAATTGCGCCTCGTCCCACTGCCACGCCTGCTCGAGCGCCGCGCTGTCGCCGGTCGCGAGCAGCAGGCGCAGAAAATCGCTGAAATCGCGCGCGATGACGTGCACGCAGTCCTTGCCGCCGTTCATCGGGCTTACGGCGAAGACCGTTTCGCCAAAACCGCGGACAAAGCAGAAGTGGATGCCGTCCACACCCGCCCAGCCGAAGATAGAAGCGCCCTTGGGCGTGCAGAAATAGGGATCGTTGTCCTCCCGCCGCATCACGCTGAGGGGCGATAAGTCAAGATGCTTGCGCAGAAATTTTTGATAAAACGCCGCCATGGAAAGCCCTCCTTTGGAGTTCAGGTTTTCCATAGCATACCACACGGGTGCGGAAAAGTCACCGGAATTGTAAAAGCTGTGGATTTTTCGCGCCGGAAGCCGCGCCGCGGCCTTGCCACGCTCTCGCGAACATGATATACTATATTGCTAAACTATCGAGATTCGGGAGGAAACATCCCTTGGAACGCAAAGAAGTCATCGTCAGCGAGCAGGAGCTCGCGCGTCAGAAGGAATTTACGCGCAAGATGCGCGAGATGAACGACCGCCGCACCCGCACGCCGCTCGCGCTGGTCGACACGTTCGGCTGCCAGCAGAACGTGGCAGACGGCGAGGTGCTCATGGGCATGCTGCGCGAGATGGGCTACGAGCTCACGCGCGACGAAAATCAGGCCGACGTCATCCTGCTCAACACCTGCGCCATCCGCGAGCACGCGGAAAAGCGCGTTTACGGCCACTTGGGCCGCCTCAGCCACACGAAGGCCGCAAAGCCCGATCAGATCATCTGCCTCTGCGGCTGCATGGCGCAGCAGAAGGTCGTGGCCGACAAGGTAAAAAATTCCTACCATCACGTCGACCTTGTGCTTGGCCCCCAGGCCGAATGGCGGCTCCCCGAGCTGCTGCACGAGGTGTACACGAAGAATAAGCGCGTTTTCTCCATCGAGAACGAGCATGGCCGCATCGCCGAGGACCTTCCCATCGTGCGCGAGGGCGGCGTGCGCGCGTGGGTGAGCATCATGTACGGGTGCAATAACTTCTGCTCGTACTGCATCGTGCCCTACGTCCGCGGCCGCGAGCGCAGCCGCGAGCCGGAGAAGATCATCGAGGAATGCCGCGGCCTCATCGCCGAGGGCTACAAGGAGATCACCCTCCTCGGCCAGAACGTGAACAGCTACGGCAAGGACTTGGGCACCGATTACGACTTTGCAGACCTGCTCGCCGCCATCAACGCCATTCCCGGCGACTATTGGCTCCGCTTCATGTCGAGCCAGCCGAAGGACGCGACCAACAAGCTCTTCGACACGATGGCACGCTGCGAGCACGTTGCAAAGCAGCTCCACCTCCCCGTCCAGTCCGGGTGCGACCGCGTTCTGAAAGCGATGAACCGCCCCTATACGCGCGCAAAGTACGAGGAAATGATCGCCTACGCGCGAAGCGTCATGCCAGGCATGGTGCTCACGAGCGACGTCATCATCGGCTTCCCGGGAGAGACCGAGGACGAAGCGATGCAGACTGTCGATCTTGTAGAAAAGACGCAGTTCGACGCGCTCTTCACCTTTATTTTCTCCCCGCGTCCCGGCACGCCGGCGGCGAAGATGGACGACCCCGTCTCGCGCGAGGAAAAGCAGGTCTGGTTTGAAAAGCTCGTCGACGCGCAGAACGCCGTCAGCGCGAAAAAGCACGCAGCCTACATCGGCAGGACGGTCAAGGTGCTGGTCGACGGCGAGAGCGACGACGAGGCCTTCCCCCTCGCCGCGCGCACGGAGGGCAACCGCCTCGTGCGCATGAAGGGTGACAAGGCCCTGATCGGCACATTTGCCAAAGCGAAGATCACCGACAGCAACACCTGGGCACTCTACGGCGAAGCGGTAGAGGAATAAAGAAAAGGGGGCTTTTTGATGAAAGTCGTCATTTTGATGGAAAACAGCACGTGCAGAGACACCGTCGCCTGCGCGCACGGCCTGTCGATGTATATTGAGACCGACAAGCACAAAATTCTTTTCGACATGGGCCCCGACGCGCAGTTTATCGACAATGCCAAGGCGCTCGGCGTCGATTTGACGCAGGTCGACATCGCCTTTTTGTCCCACGCGCACAACGACCACTGCGGCGGCCTCGAAGCGTTCTTGAAGCTGAACGACCGCGCCAAGGTCTATATGCAGAAGGCCGTCTGGGGCCAGTACTACGTCGTCACGCCCAGCAAGTGCGCCTACATCGGCATGGACGCGGTGCTCAAGAATTACGAGGACCGCTTCGTTCTCTGCGATGGCGTGCAGAAGCTTGACGAAGAACTGACGGTTTTCTCCGCCGTTCCGGGCCGCGAGCTGTGGAGCGGCGCGAACGACACGCTGCGCGAGAAGATCGGCGAGGACTATCCGCGCGACACGTTCCGCCACGAGCAGGATCTATTGGTCACGGAAAACGGCAAGACCGCGCTGTTCGCGGGCTGCGCGCACTGCGGCATCGTGAATATCCTGAAAAGCGCCGAGGACGTGCTCGGCAGAGCGCCCGACGCGGTGTTTGCGGGCTTCCACCTCTATAACCCCTCGCTCGGCAAGAGCGAGCCGGACGAGCTGGTCGACGCCGTGGGCGAAAAGCTGCGCGGCGACAAGGTCGCGCACTACTTCACGGGCCACTGCACGGGCAAGGAAGCCTATGAAAGATTGAAACGTAAGCTCGGCGACCGCCTCGGCGAAATGCCCGCGGGCTCCGACTTTACCGTGTAAATTTTAGATTTTAGAGAGAAAGAAAGCGAGGACGGATCATGGCCGAGATCACGCCGATGATGAAGCAGTATTTGGAGATCAAGGAACAGAATAAGGATTCGATCCTCTTTTTCCGCTTGGGCGACTTCTACGAGATGTTCAACGAGGATGCTCAGCTCGCCTCGCGCGAGCTCGATTTGACGCTGACGACCCGCGACCGCGGCAAGGCGGCGGAGGATCAGACGCCGATGTGCGGCATTCCCTATCATTCGAGCGACGCCTACATCGCGCGCCTGATCGCCAAGGGCTACAAGGTCGCCATCTGCGAGCAGACCGAGGACCCTGCGCTCGCCAAGGGCCTTGTCAAGCGCGATATCATCCGCGTCATCACGCCCGGCACGGTCATCGACAGCGCATGCCTCGACGACCGGCGCGGCAACTTCCTCTGCGGCATCTTTTTGGACGGGCAGAACGCCGGCGCGGCCTTCTGCGACATGACGACCGGCCACACGCACGTGACCGCCTTTTCGGGCGACGACCGCGCAGAGCACCTGTATAACGAGTTATCCCGTTTCTCCCCCGCCGAGGCGGTGCTGAGCGCGGGTGCTTACGACAACGGTGAGCTGGTCGAATACCTTCGCGATAAGCTGTCCTGCGCGGTCGAGCGCGGCGAGAACCGCTTTGAGCTCAAAGCGTGCGAAAAAGCCATCCGCGCGCAGTTTGGCGAGGAGCGCTTTGCAAGCCTTCCGCGCAACAACCCGGCCGCGTCGCTCGCGCTGGGCGCGCTGCTCTCGTATCTGCACGAGACGCAGAAGACCGATCTTTCCTACATCAAGGATTTAGAATACTACGAGCAGGGCCGCTTCATGGAGCTTGACCTCTCCGCGCGGCGCAATCTGGAGCTGACCGAGACCATCCGCGCCAAGGAAAAGCGCGGCAGCCTCCTCTGGGTGCTCGACAAGACGAAGACCGCCATGGGCGCGCGCAATCTGCGCGCGTGGCTGACGCGCCCGCTGCGCGATGTTGCGGCCATCGAGCGCCGCCTCGGCGCGGTCGAGGCGCTGACGAAGAACACCGTCGCGCGCGAAGAGCTGATTCTATCGCTCTCCGGCATCAGCGACATGGAGCGCCTCATCGGCCGCATTGCCTACGGCACGGCGGGCGGGCGCGACTTTGCGTCGCTGCGCAACTCCATCGAGCGCATCACGGAGGTCAAAGCCCAGCTTACGGCGTTCACGACGGGCAGGCTGCATGAGTTAGACAACGAGCTCGACACGCTCACTGACGTGGCGCAGAGCATCCGCGACACGCTCATCGACGAGCCGCCGTTTTCCGTGCGTGAGGGCGGCTTCATCCGCAAGGGCTACAATGCCGAAGTCGACCGCCTGCACGAGATTTTGTCGGGCGGCAAGGGGCTTCTCGCCGACATCGAGACGCGCGAGAAGGAAAAGACCGGCATCCGCACGCTGAAGATCGGCTACAACAAGGTCTTCGGCTACTATATCGAGGTCTCGAATTCGTTCAAGGACCTCGTCCCAGACACGTACATCCGCAAGCAGACGCTCGTGAACGGCGAGCGCTACATCACCGAGGAACTTAAAAACCTTGAGCAGGAGATTCTGACCGCGGGAGATCGCGACAAGGCGCTCGAATTTGAAATTTTCACCGCCCTGCGCGAATCCGTCACCGCCGAGAGCGTGCGCATCCAGCGCGCGGCGGGGCTCATCGCCGAGCTCGACACGCTCTGCTCGCTCGCGTCCGTCGCGGTGAACAACAACTATTGCCGTCCGAGCGTGGACGACAGCGGTGTCATCGAAATTCACGACGGCCGCCACCCCGTCGTCGAGCGCGTGCTCAAGGACGCGCTCTTCGTCCCGAACGACACCTATATGGGCGAGCGCGAGGATCGCGCCGCCATCATCACCGGCCCCAACATGGCCGGTAAGTCGACCTACATGCGTCAGGTCGCGCTCATCACGCTCATGGCGCAGATCGGCTCGTTCGTGCCCGCCAAGAGCGCGCGCATCGGCGTGGTCGACCGCATCTTCACGCGTATCGGCGCGAGCGACGACTTAGCCGGCGGCCAGTCGACCTTCATGGTCGAGATGACCGAGGTGAGCGAGATTTTGCATCAGGCGACGCCTCGCTCGCTGCTCATTCTCGACGAGATCGGCCGCGGCACGTCGACGTTCGACGGCATGAGCATCGCCCGCGCGGTGCTCGAATTCTGCGCCGACCCGAAAAAGCTCGGTGCCAAGACGCTGTTCGCCACGCACTATCACGAGCTCACGGAGCTTGAGGGCATTCTTCCCGGCGTGAAGAATTACAGCATTTCCATCAAAAAGCGCGGCGACGAGCTCATCTTCCTGCGCAAGATCGTCCCCGGCGGCGCCGACCGCAGCTACGGCATCGAGGTCGCAAAGTTAGCGGGCCTTCCGAACGAGGTCGTCAAGCGCGCGAACGTCATCTTGAAAGAACTGGAGCAGGGCGGCGCGTATCAGGCAAAGCCCCGCGAGGAGACCGAGCAGGTCAGTCTCGACGCGATCGGCGAGGCTGAGGTGCTCGCGGCCATCCGCCGCGCCCAGCCGGACACGATGTCCCCCATCGAGGCGATGCAGCTCCTCTACGAGCTCAAGCAGAAGCTTTCGTAATTTCCCCGGAAAAGAGGTCTCCCCATGGCAAAAAAGAAAACCGCCTCCGGCGGCATGAACCGCACCGAGCGCGTCGCCGGAACGATCTTCTTCCTCGTCTATCTTCTGGTGATGCCGCTTTTGGCAACAAGAATATTCGACCTTCTGGAGGTCGTGCTCGACACCACCATCAACGATTCCCTGCGCAATGTGCTCTATTACTACACGCTCTTCGCCGTCACGGTGCTGCTGTTCCACTCGTATCTGGCGCACACATCGGGCCGGTTTTTAGACAACCTGAACCGCGCGCTTTCGACGATGCTGCTGGGACTTCTCGTCTTCTACGGCGCGAACGAGCTAATATTCCGCGTGTGCAACGTGCTTTTCGACAGCCGCACGAACCTGAACGACATGACCATCGCCGCGCAGGTGGCCTCCGCCCCGCGCATGACGGCGCTGATCGTCGTGCTGCTCGCGCCGTTTGTGGAGGAGGTGCTCTTCCGCGGCCTCGTGTTCGGGTGTCTCAAAGAAAAGAGCAGAATATTCGCCTATATCCTCTCCTGCGCGCTGTTCGCGTTTTTACACGTGTGGACGGCGGCGGTGTCCAACTGGGACTTAGGCTATCTCATTTTGATGCTGCAATACCTTGTGCCCGGCCTTGTGTTTGCCTGGGCGTATGAGCATTCGGGCACGCTGTGGACGTCGATCCTGCTCCACATGCTCGTCAATGCCCTTTCCCTTTTCACTATCGCTTCCTAAAAGGAGGAAATCAATGCCCCATATTCAGCAATTATCGCCGCATGTCGCCGACCTCATCGCCGCGGGCGAGGTGGTCGAGCGCCCTGCGAGCGTTGTCAAGGAGCTGCTGGAAAACGCCATTGACGCCGGCGCGCAGAGCGTGACGGTGGAGATGAAAAACGGCGGCATGACCTATCTTCGCGTCAGCGACGACGGCTGCGGCATCGCGCCAAGCGAGCTGCCGACGGCTTTTCTGCGCCACGCGACGAGCAAGCTGCGCACGGCGGAGGATTTGGCCGCCATCGGCACGCTGGGCTTCCGCGGCGAGGCGCTCGCGGCGATCTCGAGTGTGTCGCGGCTCGACATTTTCTCGCGCGAGCGCGGCGCGCTCAGCGGAGCAAAGCTCCACTTAGAGGGCGGCGTCCCCGGCACGGTCGAGGACGCGGGCTGCCCCGAAGGCACGAGCATCATCGTGCGCGACCTCTTCTACAACACGCCTGCGCGCTTAAAGTTTATGAAGCGCGACAGCGCGGAGGCCACGGCCATCGCGGGCCTTGTCGGCCATCTTGCGCTCTCGCATCCGGAGGTGTCGTTCAAGCTCATCAAGGACGGCACGCAGACGCTTTTGACCCCCGGCGACGGCGCGCTGCGCTCCGCCATTTACGCCTCTCTCGGGCGTGAGTTCACGCTCTCGCTTCTTGAGGTCAAGGGCGCGGACGGCGACATGGGCGTCACGGGCTTTGTGACCTCGCCCATCGCCTCGCGCGGCACGCGCGGCATGCAGACGTTTTTCGTCAACGGGCGGCTCGTCAAATCCCAGCTTCTCACCGCCGCGCTCGAAGAAGCGTACTCAAACCGCATGATGAAGGGCAAGTTCCCCGGCTGCGTGCTGCTCGTCGAGCTGCCGCGCGACATGGTGGATGTGAACGTCCACCCCGCCAAGACCATCGTGAAGTTCGTGGGCGAAAAGCGCGTGTTTGATCTCGTTTACCACGCGGTCATGGCCGCGCTCGACAAGCGCGAGGAGGCCGAGCGCCCCCAGCCGAAGCCCGCGTCTCAAGTACAGAATCCGCGCGGCGATTTCTTCGCCAACATGACCTCGCAGCAGTACCGCGAGAGCCGGCAGACGGCGGAAAAGCCCGCCTATACACCTGCCGGTGCGCGTCCCGTGTCTGCGCCGCAGAGCGCGCCGGTGAAGCCCGCGCCCGCCCCGCAGTGGCAGACGAGAGTGCCCGCTATCGACACGCAGAGCGGCGGCAAAGCGGCGCTTTCCGACTATGTGCGCCATGAAACGCCTGCGTCCGCGCCGGTACTGTCAGCACAGCAGTCACAGCCTGTGGAAAAGTCTGTCCATTCTGTGGAAAACCATGACGACGAGGTCGTCACGCTGCCGATGCCGGAGGAAGACGCCCGCCCCGTCGTGACCGGCCCGATCATCGGACCGGCGGCGGAGACTGCGGCAGAGCCCGAGCCGGAAGCGCCCGCCGTCCCCGTGTTTGCCCCTGCGAAGCAGGAAGAGCCTGAGATCGAGCAGACGACGTTCGTTCCCCCGTCCGCCGCGCCGTGGCGCATCGCGGGCGAGGTGCTCGACACCTACATCGTCTGCGAGGACGAGGATAAAAACGTCTGGCTCATCGACAAGCACGCCGCGCACGAGCGCGTGAATTTCGACCGCATGAAGGCCAACCAGGAGCCACTGATGTGTCAGGCCCTGCTCGCTCCCCTCGTGGCGGAGTTCGCCGCCGAGGAGTACAGCGCGCTTGCGGCGAATTTGGAGCTTTTGCGCGAATTCGGCTTTGAGTGCGAGGAGTTCGGCGGCGGGAGCCTGATCCTGCGCGCCATCCCCGCAGATATCGACAGCGGCGACGCAATCCCCGCGCTCGAAGAGCTCGCCGACAAGCTCGTCACCGCCCACACCGTCGACCCCGCCGCCGCGCGCGACGCGCTGCTGCACACGATGGCCTGCAAGGCGGCCATCAAGGGTGGATGGAAGAGCGATTTAAGCGAGCTGCGCGTGCTCGTCGACAAGGTGCAGAGCGGCGAGGTGCAGTTCTGCCCGCACGGACGGCCCGTGAAAGCCAAGCTCACGAAGTACGAGCTCGAAAAAATGTTCAAGCGCGCGTGAGCGCAGGAGGGAGAAGATGAAACTCGTATGCGTCGTCGGCCCGACGGGCTGCGGCAAAACGTGGCTCGGTGTCGAGCTTGCGAAAATGCTCGGCGGCGAGGTCGTCTCCTGCGACTCGATGCAGATCTACCGCGGCATGGCCATCGGTACCGCCGCGCCGACGGCGGAGGAGATGCAGGGCATTCCGCATCACATGGTCGGCGTCGCCGACCCGCGGGAAAACTACTCCGTTGCCCGCTATGCGGACGACGCGGCGAAGTGCGTCGACGATATCCTCTCGCGCGGGAAGCAGCCCGTCATCGTCGGCGGCACGGGGCTTTACCTCAATGCCCTGCTCGCCGGTCACGGCTTCGCCGGCGGTGACAAGGACGGCAGATACCGCGCGGAGTTGGAATCCTGCTGGGACAAGGAGGGCGGCGAGGCGATGTTCGTCGAGCTCCGACGCATCGACCCCGAGACCGCCGGAAATCTCCATTTGAACGACAAAAAGCGCATCCTCCGCGCGCTCGAGGTCTACTACGAGACCGGCAAGACCATGGCACAGCACAACGCGGAGACGAAACTCATCCCCCCGCGCTACGATTCCGTGCGCATCGGCCTTGCCTATGAGGATCGGGACGACATGAAGCGCGCCATCGACCTCCGCGTCGACAAAATGGTCGAGGCGGGGCTTTTCGACGAGGTCAGAGCGCTGCTCGATTCCGGACTTCCCCGCGACGTGACGGCCATGCAGGCCATCGGGTATAAGGAGGCGCTTGCCTACTTGGACGGCGAGGCCGCGCGCGAGGAGGCCATCGACGAGATCAAGCTCCGCTCCCGCCAGTATGCCAAGCGCCAGCTCACGTGGCTGCGGCGCGACCCCGGCATCCACTGGTTTTATTGGAAAAAAACGAGGATTCTCCCCGATTGCCTCGCTTTTTCGACAGAAATTCTCCATACCTATGGCGTATCCTGACTTTAACGCGGACAAGCCGTCCGCAAAAAAGAAAGGACAGAAAAGCCATGAAAAAAATCGCAAACCTTCAGGACCTATTTCTCCTCTCTGCGCGCCGCAATCGCACGAGCGTGACGGTATTTCTCGTCAACGGCTTCCAGATGCGCGGCGTCATCACGGGCTTTGACAGCTTTGTCGTCATCTTGGAGAGCGACGGCAAGCAGCAGATGCTCTACAAGCACGCGATCTCAACGATCGTGCCCATCGCGGCCATCAACCTCAAAGGCGCGGAGGAAAGCGAGGAGTAAGCACGCCTGATCCGGGAGTGTGCCATGAAATCTACATCCGTTTCCACAAAGATCATCACGATCCTGCTCCTTTTGGCGGTCATCGGGTATTTCGCCGTGCAGGGCTACAACTACTTTGTCAGCCCCGAGACGACGACGCTCGTCTACCGCTATCACAGCGAGCGGTCCATTGCCCTGCGGGGCTACGTGGTGCGCGACGAGCAGGTCGTGGACTGCAATGAAACGCTCATCGAGCTCAAGCACGCCGAGGGCGAGCGCGTGGGCCAGGGCGACACCATCGCCTCCGTCTACCGCTCGGCCGACGCGCTGAACGCCACGCAGCAGCTCGAGACACTGCGCGCGCAGAAAGAGCAGCTTGAGTACGCCAAGAGCGCCTCGAGCGACGCGGCCACCGCGCTGCGTCTGGATACCGACATCCGCGAGCAGATCATCTCCGTGCGTGCGGCCTACGAGTCGGGCGCGTACAGCTCGCTCGACACGCTGATCCCCCAGCTCAAAACGACGGTCTTGAAGCGCGAATACGCCTACAACGGCAGCGATGACTTAACGGCGAAGCTCGACGAACTGAACGCGCAGATCACCGCGCTCTCGGGCGCGGCGAGCGGCGGCACGACGCGCATCACAGCGCCCGTGTCGGGGACTTACAGCGCCGTGGCCGACGGGTACGAGAGCGTGCTGACGCCGGAGGTCCTTGAGACGATGACGCCCTCGCAGCTTTCGTCCGCCGCGCCGCAGAGCGTTTTGACCACGGTGGGCAAGCTCATTCAGGGCAGCGCGTGGTACTTCGCCGCGAACGTGAACGAGGAGGACGCCGCGTCCCTGAAGGAGAACAGCAGGCTGACGCTCCGCATGGCGTCGGGCGTCGGCTTTGACCTGCCCGTCACGCTCACGCGCATCAGCGCCGCGGAGAACGGCAAATGCCTGATCGTGCTCAAGAGCACGCGGTACTTATCCTACATGACGCTGCTGCGCGAGCAGAACGCCGAGCTCATCATCAGCGCGTACGACGGCCTGCGCGTGCCGAAAAACGCGCTGCGCGTGGATGAAAACGGCGTGTCAGGCGTTTACTGCCTCGTCGGGCGCGTGGCGTACTTCAAGCCTGTGAGCATCGTCTATCAGGGCAGCGACTACTGTCTGGTGGAGCCCGGCACGATCGAAGCCGCGACGGAGAGCCAAAAGTCCCTTTACACCCTGCGCCCGAACGATGAGGTCATCGTTTCGGCAGGGGAGCTATATAACGGAAAGGTCGTAGATTAGTAATGAGCATTGCTGAAAACATCGCGCGCGTGCGCGCAAACATCGCCGCGGCCGCCAAAGAGGCGGGCCGCGACGTAAGCGAAATTACCCTCGTTGGCGCAAGCAAGATGAACGACGCGGACGCCTGCCGTCAGGCCATCGCCGCGGGCATCGACGTGCTGGGCGAGAACCGCGAGCAGGAGATGACGAAAAAGCTCGCCGAGCACGCCTATGACGGCGCGCCCCTGCACTTTATCGGCCACCTCCAGCGCAACAAGGTGAAAAATGTCGTTGGCAAGGTCGCGATGATCGAATCGGTCGGCTCGCTCGAGCTGCTCTCTGCCATCGACAAGCAGGCCGAGAAGCTGGGCATCGTGCAGGATATCCTGCTTGAGGTGAATATCGGCGGCGAGGAGGCCAAGAGCGGCTTTGCGCCCGAGAGCCTGGAGCAGGCGGCGGAAGAGGCCAAAAAGTGCGCAAATGTCCGCGTGCGCGGCCTCATGTGTATCCCGCCGGTCGCCGAGGGCGAGCACGGCAGCCTGCCCTACTTTGAAAAAGTTCATGCACTTTTTGTTGACATCAATGCCAAGTTGTATGATAATACACTTGATATACTGTCAATGGGCATGAGCGGAGACTACGAGGACGCGGTGCGCGCAGGCGCGACGATGGTGCGCGTCGGCACGGCGATCTTCGGCGCCCGCAATTATACGATTTGATCGAGGAGGTCTTGATACCATGGGTATTTTGGATGATCTGAAAAAGTGGGCTCACCCCTACGAGGATGAGGACGAGGAATATGAAGATGATTTCCCCGATCTGAGAGACCGCGGCGACACGGGCGCCTTTGCCGACCGCCGCAGCGCCGAGCGCAAGGCGGAGGACCGCCGCAACAAGGTCGTGAACATCAACGCGACCACGCAGCTCAAGGTCGTGCTCGTCAAGCCCGAGCGCTTTGAAAACGCGAGCGAGATCGCCGACCATCTGAAGGAAAAGCGCACGGTGGTCATCAACCTTGAGTCCACGAACAAGGACATTGCAAGAAGACTGATCGACTTCCTCTCCGGCGTGGCCTACGCGGGCGAGGGCAAGATCAAAAAGGTCGCGGCCAACACGTACATCATCACGCCCTATCATGTGGATATCATGGGCGATCTGATCGACGAGCTGGAAAATAACGGCCTCTACCTGTAAAGAAACGGAGAGTGGGATAGCATGCTGACACCGCAGGAAGTTTCCGGCCGCGCTTTCAGCAAAGCGGCCTTCGGTGGATATAATATGGCGATGGTCGACGAGTTTCTCGACGAGCTGACCGACGATTATACCTCGCTCTATAAAGAAAACGCCGCCCTCAAGGCCAAGCTCAAGGTGCTGGTCGACAAGGTGGAGGAGTACCGCGCGACGGAGGATTCCATGCGCGCCGCCCTCCTGACCGCCCAGCGCATGGCCAACACCATGGTCGAAGAGGCCGAGGAGAAGAAAAAGGCCGTGCTCGCCGGCGCGGAGGACGAAGCCCGCGCCAAGATCGGCGCGCTGCAGAGCGATGTCGAGCTCGAGCAGCGCCGATTGAACGCGGCCAAGGCCGCGACGGCGGAATTTTTGCAGAAGACGCGCGAGCTTGCGCAGGCGCAGCTTGCGCTCATCGAGCGCGCGCCCGACCTGACGCCCGAGGAGATCGCGGGCGGCGAAAAGACCGAGCAGAAGACCGAGGCCGACGTGAACGCCATCGAGGAAAATATCCTCGCGTCCTTCCGCCCCGCGGCGGAGGAGGCCGCGCCCGAAAAGGCGCAGGAGACCGCTCCGGCAGAGGAGCAGAGCGCGCCGAAGGCTGAGGAGCCCAAGGCAGAGAAGCTCGAGCCGGACGACAGCCCGTTTGTGGAAACGGCCAGCCATGCCATCCGTCTGGATGACCTCAAGTTCGGCCGCAACTATCACGGAGAAGAGTAACAGCAAAAGGGCGGTTTTGGCCGGCTCCACAGAGGAGCCGGTTTCAGACCGCCCTTTTATTTTTTCTTTGGCCGCAGCGCGGTGAAAAGGAGACGACATGAACAAAAAGCCCATCATCGCCTTTCTCTACGACTTTGACAAGACCCTCTGCACGACCGACATGCAGGACTATACGTTCATCCCCTCGCTCGGCTACACGCCCGGCGAGTTCTGGAGCATCGCGAATTCCTTCGGCTTTGAGAACCGTATGGACGGCCTGCTCGCCTACATGTACACGATGATCGAGGAGTGCCGCAAAAAGGGTATCCGCCTGGACCGCGACTACCTCGTCTCCTGCGGGCATGCGATCGAGCTGTTCCCCGGCGTGCAGGACTGGTTCTCGCGCATCAACGCCTTCGGCGAAACGCTGGGCGTGGAGATCGAGCACTACGTGCTCTCTTCCGGCCTGCGCGAGATCATCGAGGGCAGCGGCGTGAGCCACGAATTTAAGGAGATCTACGCCTGCGAATTCTTCTACAACGAAGAGGGTCTTGCTTCGTGGCCGAAGCTCGACGTCAACTTCACAAACAAGACCCAGTTTGTCTACCGCATCAACAAGGGAATACTCGACGTCGCGAAGGACAAGGAGCTCAACGCTTCGATGCCCGACGACTCCAAGCGCATCCCGTTCACGAACATGATCTACATCGGCGACGGCCTTTCCGACGTGCCGTGCATGAAGATGATGCGCGCCTACGGCGGGCAGGCGGTGGCCGTGTATCAGGACAGCAACCGCGCGGGCGTGGAGGACCTGCTCGCCAAGGGGCGCGTGGACTTCATCTTCCCCGCGGACTACCGCGACGGGACGCTCTTTGACGAGACGATGAAAAATATCGTCCGCAAGATCGCCATCGCCGACGCGCTGGCCGAGGAAAACCAGCAGCAGCTCCGCTCGCTCGGCCGGAGCGAGGTGCCGCAGCAGGTGGGGCTGTTCTGATGGTCAATTTGCGCTGCCCCGTCTGCGCTGGGGCGCTTGAAAAACGCGCGGGGGCCTATCTCTGCCCGAAAAACCACAGCTTTGACATCGCCAAGAGCGGATACGTCAACCTCCTGCTCAACTCCTCGCAGGGCCACCACGGGGATGACAAGCTCATGGTACGCGCCCGCCGCGACTTTTTGGACAAGGGCTATTACGACCGCTTCATCGCCGCCGTTGCGGACGCCGCGGCGGAGTTCACGCCGCCGGAGGCGACGGTCCTCGACGCAGGCTGCGGCGAGGGGATCTATTCTCTTGCCGTTCTGCGCGCCATCGAAAAAGCGGGCAAGCACGGCGAGCTTTTAGGCGTCGACATTTCGAAGACCGCGCTCCAGTACGCATCGAAGCGCTCGCCGGACTTCACGCTCTGTGTCGCCTCGTGCGCGCACCTGCCGGTCGAAGACGGCAGCGTCGACGTGGTGCTCAATATCTTCTCCCCTTTCGTGCCGGAGGAATTTGCGCGCGTGCTGAAGCCGGGCGGCTATCTTCTGCGCGCCTATCCCCTGCGCGAGCATCTGTGGGAGCTCAAAGCGCTCATCTACGACACGCCGCGCGACAACCCGCCCACGCCGCTCGAGACTGAGGGCTTCACGCTCGTCGAAACGCGCGAAGTGCGCGATATCATTCATTTATCCTGTAATGAGGATATTCTATCTTTGTTCCGCATGACGCCGTACTATTATAAGACGGGGGCCAAGGATCAGCAAAAAGCTGAGCAGGCTCAGGAGCTTAGTGTCAAACTGGCGTTTGGGCTGGCGATTTATCAAAAGGATTGATGATACTCCCGCACTATGCGGGAGGGGTGTCCCTGCGACCGCGCAGGGGTGCAAGTCAAAGGGGCCATTCTCTTTCGCAAAAGAGAATGGCCCCTTTGGAACCCCAAGAGAAAGGCTTTTAATTGGCAGTCTCAGGCTTGAATGCCTTTTTGCCTCCGGAATGAAATTGCCTGCGCGCGGCAAAGCCGCGTTAGCATTGCGATACGATTTGCCTCTGCTCCTATTATCCGCTGCCGCTCTGCCCATCTTGTAGAAGTGCGCAGTAATCACCGTCTACCGCCAGTCCCTACAATGCGGCGAGCGCAGCAATGCCGCTATTTCGCAAGCAGTCTGCCGCCAAGCAAACGTCACTCGCGCCTCACGATAGTAAGGCGCGGTTG